>MDSZ01184019.1_pt1 | contig 13225 bp, 4 predicted proteins | sample 811201 | NCBI WGS metagenome assembly MDSZ01 (sample SAMN05326647, study PRJNA326480) | marine metagenome | isolation source: seawater | place: Indian Ocean: North | collected 2010
CTTCATTAGATCCTAATGTTAATCGAGTATCATTATATAAAACTAAATCACTTTTAGATTTATCCCATCTTGCATTAGTATTTTGACCCGTGAAAACTACATCATCATTAAATGTAGAAATACCAGTTACATTTAAGGTTTGAGTTTCAGTATTTCCATAAACAGTAACACCAATTCCAGTATCTACTGTTAAAGATGGTCCTATTCCATTAGAAGCATTAAATTGAACAGTATCTCCCCAAATTTGTAAATTACCAGAACCAGTATGTCTAATAATCGAATGATTAGTGTCGTAATGAACAAGTTCTAAATCACCATCATTACCAAATTTTGCTGATATATTATCAGGTATATTAATATTACCAGAGAATGTTGATAATCCAGATACATTTAATTGAGTTACTGAACCAATACCACCAATAACATTTGTTGCTATACCTGAATTTTCGGCATAGGTAGTATACGTAGCAACTCCTGCAGATACAGCATAATTTGAAGAACTGGAAATACCTGATTGATTGGCGTAAGCAGATGAAGCTGATTCGCCAGTCACACCTTGACGACTAGCAATAACTTTTATTGCATCTGATTGTCCAATTCTTACTTTTATATCTGCCATTATCTGGTAACTCCCTCCCGTACAAGAACTGATCCTTCAAGAACTCTTGTTTTAATACCACCTATTTCAGTTACGACATCATAGACATATCTACCAGGTTTCATTGAACTGGTTTGAGTGTCTGTTAAGGAAAGAGTAATTTTTCCTTCACTTGCATTTGTTATTGCTATTGCAAAATCAGCTTTTTTAGTAGCACTAGATGCATGTTTTCTTATTTGTGCTGTTACAGTATAACCAGATAAATTCAAAGGACCATCATCAGTACTCTCAACAAGACTGAATTCTTGAGCAAAAGTTGCACTAGCATTTACTATAAGGTTAGATACATATACAGCAGCCATCTATTTCTAATAATAACGTTATTATTATTTAGGTCTTATTTAGACCACTAATTATAAGTTTAAGAGATTCCTTGATTTCATCAATATCTTCTTTGATTTTATCAAGTTCTCTATCCTTTTTTTCTCTAATTTTTAATGATCTTACATACTGATCATATCCTTGATCATCACAGTTAATTATGGCACCTGTTTTTTCATCTCTATAAAGATGTGAATGCCCTTCTACTTTAATCATCGTACAGCAATTGTTCTCAACTCTCGTATTCTTGGTGGTTCTGCCTGATTTGTACCAGACATTACAATTTTGATTGTATATCCAGTAAATTCTGGAAGATTATCAGCAGTATACTGATATTCTTTATATTGATCTCTAGTACTTGCAGAAACAAACGAATCTGATTTACCATCATTAAATGCTGGATCTATTACAACATCACCAAATCCATCATCATTATTATCAATAAGATTCCTATATCCTGGGAATAATTCAAATGCTTGCCCAATTTCACTAGAATCACTTGTTTCTAGAGCATACAAAACTCTAAAATCTGAGCTAGAATGCCTATATCCAGTTAATAAAACTTTTAATGATGTTGCTGGTTTTGTTAATCTAACAGGACTGGAAACATATACTGCTGTATGTGGATCATTCAAAATAGAATTAGCACCACTATTACGAACATAATTATCACCAATAGGATTGTTTAAACGATGACCTATAAATTCTACGGAAGAACCACTACCAAGTCTAATCATTGGTGATAAATTTTCATCATTTGATGTTAAATTTAATACTGCAGTAAATGATTTATTTCTAGGAATTTCACTCAAATATTCATTTTCATTTGTTTTTGATGCAACAATTCTAACACTATCAAGTTTATTAAATCTATTTAATGCCACTGGTTCATAACCATTATCAACAAATGAATTTTCAGTTCCAGAAACACTTGTTCCTGTAACTGTTCTTATAGAAGCATTTATTCCCGTAGTTGCTCCACCAATACCTGTAGGTGTTAATGCATCAAATCTTGGAACTACTGCACTATAAAGAATATTTTGAGTAGCACTAGCTTTATTACCACCAACAAATGAATCACTTGTAAATGATAATTGTGGAATATCAACATCATCGGATGATCTATCTAAACCATTTTTGGATCTATCAAATGAGAGATAGTAACTATCAAGATCAAAATTATCATTGAGAATTGAATTAGGTTCTAATTGCAATCTTCTTAAAGATACACCACCTAATTCATATTTTCTAATAACATCACCAATTTCATGTGAAATAGCATTTGTGCCATCAACACCTCTCTTATTTCCATTGGAATTTGCTATCTGCAATATACCATTACCAACTCCAGAATATCCAATAATTTCACCACCAACAGTAACGTATCCTGTATTTGCAGCACTTACTTTAACACCTTCAAATAAATCAAATGGTGTAGTATTAGCAACACCAATAGTTCCTCCAGAACCACTTCCTTCAGATTGTGTTAATGAAACATCCAAAATAGATGATGGTGAATCTGTTTGTAAATTTTGTATAGAAACTTTATTTGTACTGGAATACATTCCATGATTAAATTGAGTAACTTTAAATGTGTTTCCTGCATTAATACCAGTATTATTGAAATTAGTCTCTAAAATTGTTGTATTTGCCAATCCAACCAAATTACCACTATTATTAAAATAACTTACCCCAACACCAGTATATGATGTATCTGTTCCCTGTATATTTGTCAAATACAAAGTATCAATACCACCAATCGATTGAATAGTTATTCTAGCACCGTCTCCAGTAGATCCATCAACAGTACTAGTAACAATTCCAACTACATCACCAACCTTATATCCAGTTCCTCTATTAGCATCTACTATTTGAACAGCAGTAATTGTTCCATTCTCATCCGAAGTATAATTAAATTTCAAATCTTTACCTTGTCCAGTAATTGTAAATGCATCTACAGTATTTGTATTTGTAACATTTGGTTTATAATTAGAACCACCAGAATCTGGAACAACTGACAATCCAGTAACAGAACATCCAACACCACTAATAACTGCAGTACTCGTTGGCTTATTACCACAGATTTTTCTTCCTTCAGATAAAACAGTTGTTAATACTGTATTGGAAGATGGAATAGTTGTTATACCCACAGAACCTGTTTTTGGTAATGTTTGTATTGGATTGTTTCTTAATGTTGGAATATATCCATTACTTCCATCTAAATCTGGATTGCTAAAGAATGCAGAACCACCAGTAGAAGTAAATTTAGCTTTATAAAGTTTAAATGTCATATCCATGGTCTGATCTTCAGTCCATAAAGCACCGTTCTGTGACTTAAATAATGCACCAGCACCATATTGCCTAGAATATGTTATAGATGCCCCTCCAGTCGATCCTGGTATACTTGCAGGATTAACCGCAGTACCACCATGTCTAGCAGTCCATACAGTATATGCAGTACTCTTTTCAGCAAGAAGTACTACTGCGTATGAAGCACCAGGTGCCAAATATATTGGTTCTGGGAATACAAATTTAGTTGGCTTACTAGCAGAATCGGGATCAAATTCGATATTATTTACAACTTGTCCATTTGAATCTATTTTAGTTGGATATAATATTTTACTTCCAAGAACTGTCATAGAAGGACGGGCATCTCCTGTTGTAGTTCTTATTTCACATCTTACAGGTGTTTCAGTTACAGTATCAATTGATGCAAAGAATACATCAACTGCAGTTAGAATTGCACCATTCATATCATCATTAGCACCAACAGCAGATGGTGCATTTACATTTCCACCAACAACAAAAGTTTGTGCCAATGGATCTGTATATACAGCATTTGTTGTATGTGTATTTCTCCAAGTCATGGATCCTTCAGCATTTATAGTTGCATTAAATCCAGCATTAACATTTAATGTTGATGTGTTTGTAGTTACAGTAATATCATTTTGCCATTCTTCTACTGTTCCTATAGCAGTATAATTTGTTTCACCTACAATAACATCGGGATCTTGTCCAGGAAGTACTTTTCTATTAGTTTGACTTGTGGTTAATGTAACTGTTTTAGCACCTGTATTAATCTTAACAGCTGGTGCTGGTATAGAATTTGGATTTCTTAAGAAGAAAGATCCTACTATACTACCAAAACTATCAGATACCAATCTCAAATCTTTAACATAAGCAGATGCTCCATTTTCTCCAACTAATCTACAACCTTTAGTAAGATATCCAGAATATAATCCTTGAGCTTGTTCCGATAAAGCACGAGTATCAACATTTAAAAATGGTGAGGATGTTGTATAATCTGTACCAATACCATCACTACCATGAGAATATGGATTACTTGCATATAGTGAAGATGGGTTATTAAATGCCCCTTCTTTATGATCTGGTCTACAAATTCTGAAAGTCATAATTATATTACCTTCAGAATCATATGCTGTTACTTTTTCACCTATTACAAATGTATTCACTGAACCATCAACGTCAAGTTCTGGATTTGGTGAAATCTCTACAAGTTTTGGAATAATATCAAATATTTGTTGACCATCAACAAATAAGTATATATTGGTATGCTCTGGGAATCCTGTAGAAACATACTCAATATTTCTAGATCTCATAAAATCTTCTGAAGCAGATGATAATAATCTATTTTGTATAGTAGTATCAGTATTACTTGTAACTACACTATCACTAGAAGATCCAGCAAGAGTAAGAGATCCACCAAAATCATCTGTTTGATCTGTAACTGTTACTCTTCGATTATTAGGTGCACGCCATCCAGGATTCCTAACAGTAGATTCTGATGTTGTATTAAATATAAGATTTCCAAGATCTAATGTTCCTGATTGACTCATATCAAAATTCAGAGTATCTACTGAATTTGTTCCCGTTTGTTGTATAGTATTATCTTCAAGTTGAATTGTTCTTGTCCAATTATCAGAATCAGGATCCAAATGTACATCAGCACTAATAGCAGGAAGTTCATATGGGTTTACATTAAGAATATCTAAAACATCACCTGTCTTTGTTGCATATGCTTGTGTTATCCAATCAACTTCATCATATTTTAATGTAATAACATTACCTGTTTTTTGTACATTAGAATCGAATAATTCATAATCAGTATTAAAATCTATACTGGATGGTATAGTAGATGCTTTTGGAGTAGGTAATAATGAAAGACTATCTCTAGTACGACGAGCAGTAATTTCTCTTCTTCTGGGATTTACCTGTACTGAAGAAAGTAACCTATTGATATTGGCATAATTCCTAAATGGATCTACAAATAAACCAGTTTTAAATCTATTTCTTCCTTCAGAATCCTGTATTTGTAAAGATTGTGCACTTGATTCTAATAATGATAGTGTAGTAGTTTCTTCCAAATTAGAAACTCTATCATCAATACCACCAATATCTTTCATTGTATATCTTCTATTATCAACCAATGTTAAGAAAGCATTTTGTGGATTATACAAATATGGTGGCATATTAATAGTTGCCAATTGCATTAATTCATCATTTCTTGCTGGTGGTTTTGGATTTTCTGCAGATAATCCCTTTTCATAAACAAAATCACCAAACTTATTCAAATAAAGTTTATCAATTCTTGGTAAATAATATTCATAACCTATAGTTGAACTTTCATTAGGTATTAAGTATTGCTTTATTCCTCCACTAAAATTCCTTGATTGGAATGCAAATGGAGATTTATCATCTACAGCAGGATTGTATACAGATACTCTAGGTCTAAAATCAATAACATCAGTAGCCCTTATTTGATTTGAAATAAGTGGAATATCATTATTAAATCTTTCCTTATCGTAACTTAAAGCAGTAAATACATCACCATTATCATCACTAGGAACAGAATAATAATCAAATACGATTAATAACCTACCAGATGGTGCTGATACTCCATCATTTCTAACCAATCTAGAATAATCATAATATTGATGTCTTTGTCCTTTGTTTATTGTAAATGAATTTGTAATATCTTTATAATTTCCAAGTTCTATACTTTCAACATTTGTTGTTATATTAGATTCAGTAAATTTAACTGGTTCACCTGAACTAAAATGATCTGGTGTCAAATAAACTATACCTAACTTATCAGCAGCAGGTTTTGTTACTATTCTTGCAATTACTTTACTATTCTCACCAACAATATCTTCACCAATAATAGAATTCGTTTGAACATCTATTGTACTTGGGAATTTTAATACATCAAAAGATGGTGCAGAAGTATCAATTGACTCATAAACAGCCAAGAATTTAACAACATCTGGATAATTTAATGAAATTTCCTTATCTTGAACTCTTAAACCATATCTCTTGTCATACTCAAGTCCATCTGCTAATTGTTGTGCACCATTACCTACAGCAACACTACCTGATAATGGGTTGTTTGAATAGATTACATCAAGAGTTTTAGATCTATTATATTCTTTAACTTTACTTTTAGTTCCTTTTTTATTAATAGAAACACTAATAACGTTTTGTGATCCAGATCCTTCACCTAAACCACTAAATACAAGATTACTACTTCCATATGCAAAAGTATCATTTCTAATTGTTCCTATTCCACCACCCTGATAATGTACAGAATATCTCTCTTGATCAAAAGGTTCAAAGGTTGCATTTGTTATTTCTGAATATTGAGCAGTTACATCAGCAATTGGAACGGTAGAAGCAGCACCAGCAATTTCTTGACCAGTTAATTGTTTAGTAACTTTTAATTGTGATCCATCAAGATTAACTGTAGAAACATTAATATTTTCAAGTGGAGAATAAAGTCTCCCAGATCCTACAACTATAGGTGCACCAACCTTCATTTCTACTGTGGCATTGGAAACCAATGATCCTTTAAAAACACCTGGTACCTCTGGAGAAATTGCTTCTAGTTCAAGAGATGTTCCACCAGCACCTATAGCTTTAACAGTATTGTAATAAGGATCACCACTCATAAAGTAATTGAATATTACAACAGATCCTTTTCTAAGTCCAGTAAACGGTTGTGAACCAGCAGTTACTACACCGCCGGAGCCAAGAGCAACATTAGTAATACCATTAGGAAGTCTAAATGATTCTAAATGAGAATTTGCTTTAAAATCTGGATATAAACTATTAGTTGCAGAAACTGATTTAATATTTTGTGTATTATATGCAGTAATAATACCAATAGTTCTGGAAAAATCTATACCATTTACTTGTATCTGTTCACCTTTTGAAAAAGATCCTGATGTTTGATTTACGTCAATGTATTCGGAATTACTACCTGCAGCAACTGTATATCCACTAGCACCACTACTTTTTCCTTCTATTAATGATCCAGCAGGAATTTCTGTAGAACTAACAGCATCATTTAATGTTAATGAAGTATTTGTTTGAATATCAAATAATCTCAATTCCCAAACACTAGCATCTCCAGTATATGCAGCATCTTCTAAATTAAACGAATATGCTCTTGCACTACCTATATTATCCCCTGCTTGTCCAAACTTATTAAATAATCTTACATATTCTCCTTGTTTTGGTAATCCTTCAACTGTATTAACCTTTAAAATATTACCCATTTCGAAGTTAACACTAACTTCACTCTTAATACCAACTTCTCTAGGTTTATCTACATCAATAATAGTAGTTCCTACCTTTTCAACATCATATCCTCTAACATAAGCCTTTCCTGCTGATACTTTTACTGCCAATAAATCATCTGAAGGTGTATTTCTCTGTTCAGTTTTATCATCTTCAAAATATAAACCACCATTACCCAATCCATCGTTTAGTGAATTGTGTAAAGATACTCCAAATGGAGAAACAGTATAATCTCCAGATTCATCATATGTCCTTTCTGCAATCCAATCTCTAACAATATTATATTGAGTTTTTGTTTGTAGGATTTTAATCTTACCCTTATCAATCCTCATTAACTCAACAAAATCTGTATCATTATTATCTGATAATAATTTTTTAGTTAATGATAAATTAATTTTTAATCTATCAGCACCTGGTGCTGCATAGTTTGTAAATCCTTTTGCATTATCATATAAAGACTGATCATCTTTAGCAGTTACAACCAATTCATCAATTTTTAAACCTACTCTGTAAGAGGGAGTATTGGTATAATTATCTAATATTATAGTTTGATCATCAACATTTACAAAGTACCCTCTAATAAAATATACACCTTTAGATATGAATGCAGCAGATCCTATTGCAGTTGCATCTGAAGAAATCAATGAAGCAAATGGTGTACCTGCATTTATAGTTGTATTTCCATAAGTTACATTTTCATCACATATCAATGGTTCTCCATCAGAAAATGGGTTAAGTTGTGAATCATTATCACCACTCAAATAAGTAACATATATTGTCAAATCATCAACATTTACACCATCCTGAAAAGATACAAATTTTACAAAAGCACTAACTCCAGAATTTTGTCCAATTATTTTCTTTCCTATAAAACTTTTTATATAAAGTGATATATCAACACCATAATTTTCAGCATTTAACTTTACTGCTTGGTATTGACCATCATAAGAAATACCACCAGGAATAACTACAGATCCTTCTTTAAATATATTATCTCCAAAAGATTGTATCTGGTTTTGTAATATTGATTGCGAAGACGTTAACTCTCTTGCCTGAACTGGAAATCCTGGTTTATATAAGACTTTATAAAAATTTTTCTCGGAAGAAAAATCATCATAATAAGGACTTACATTTAAATTCGTTTTTTGTGCCATTTTTTTTAGAATTCCAGAATAATCTTAATGTCTTCTTTTTGTCTTAAATCTCTTTCAACCTCTTTACGGTTATCAATGTAGATGACATCTCCTGTCTTTTTATTTATCTCAGGATTTGCAAGTCCATTAGTAAAATTGACACCTAAATTGATCAATTTATTACCTACAGAACTTGTTATGCCACTAAAATTGGTATCAACACTAACACTAAATGATGCATTAGCAGCAACAGATTTAATTTCTGCAGCAGTTGACTCAAAAGAGAGGACTTTTGAACTTTGTCCTATATTGCCATTATCAGTTTGATCATTTCCATTCCCAAAATATAAAGATCTATCTTGAAAATATTTTAAAACTTTAGTGTCTTCATCATAAGAAGCAACATATCCTATAGCAAGATTGCCATCAGATCGAAGTTGTGTTATTCCAACACCAATAACATTATTTAAATTATCAACGTTGATTGTATTATTTAATTTTAATGAATATAATGAAGAATATTGATTAACTGTAGATATTCCAGTAGATCCAAATTCAGTTGGATTTTTTAATATACCAACTTGAGCAAAATGTGTATCTGTTGGATAATCTTTAGTTGAATCATCAAATCTTGCATAGACCAATACCTTATCAGCACCTAATTCTGTATAAAGGTCATATCCATGACCTTTAGATGGTGGAATTATAGGGATTAATTTTGCTTTAGTATTATTAGAAAGTGCACCTGAATTAAATGAACTTAAATCAACTACTCCATAAGTATAACCAGATCCACCACTAGTTACCTTTGCATCAGTTATAACACCATTATTATCTACTGATATTAATACCTTTCCTCCAGTACCATCACCTAAAATATCAACAACATAATCAGTTGCTGCTTCATTACCATAATTATCACCACCACTTTCAATATATATTTTCTTTATTTGGTTGTTATTAATATCAGAATTGCCAGCTTCTCTAACATTTTGAATTTGAGAATCGGTAGAAGTTTCCCAATTATTTGGTAATACAATATACTCGGTAGAATCAAATTTTATAATATCACTTGGAGAAACCGTAAACAAATATTTCCAAATATAATTATCTTGAATTCCAGCAGCTGCTGGTTCCAAATCAGTAAATGTTGGTTCATCTAAAGATCTTGTTCCTTTAGCAGTGTCAGACCCTTTTGCACCATATGATCCATTATCCAAACAAATATAAACTCTATAATCAGAGTTCATTACATAATAATTTGTTTTATATAAACTACCAGTATTTCCATTAGGTGCCGTATTAATTCCAACTTGATAATCATGCCGATACATATCATATCTTGTATTAGCTGTCCAAGAATATTTCTTTATAACTCTTCTAATATTAGCACTACTAACTTTCTTACCAAAAAGTGAAGTATCCTTATAATGTGAAGAATATTCAAAATTATCTACTGGTGAAGGAATACTATTTGTGGTATTATTATTCCAAGTACTAGTTCTACCAAATCCAACAACTGTCGGGTTTGGTAAACCCAGAAATACATAGTAAGAATTATTAGAATCTAGTACAGAATCTATAAAATTACTTGCATTCGATATTCTAAATTGATCTGTGACTACCGCTGGCATCTTAATAGTTTTTTAGATATTTATACAAACATTTTAAGTAGGTGTTTTAAGTGCACCTGTTGATTCAAAAGTATCAGCCCCACCCCTTCTTTGTAAGGTTGGGAATGTTGTTAACCCAGAATCAATTCTCAATCCTGTTACGCCTATAGATATTGGTGAACCAGATCTACTAAATCCAGTAAATTTACCTAGAGAATACTTGGCAACAGGATTTTTAGCATCTCCTGTAGATGTTAATCCAATTACATCTGTATCTGATTTTATATTACATGTAATAATACCTACCATTGGATTTCCTGGATCTCCAGCCAATCCACTAGAAGTAAATTCAGATACTTTATAAATGTTATCCGCAAATGATGTACCAACACCAACAGTATTAGTATCTGTTCCATCAATAGAAATAACTCCATCACCAACTCTAGAATCATAGATGTATATTGGACTTCCTACGGATATAGGATCAAAACCACTAGTACTAATTGCAACTAATCTGATACCTAAAGTACCTCCAGAAACTGCTCCAGCACTAGTTGTACCTATACCAGTAATAAATCCAGATGTATGTTGAATTGCTAATGAACTTCCACTTGGAAGTGCTTCATATGATGCTTCTGGTGTCTCTATAAGAATGTTAGGTGCAACTGTATAACCAGTACCTGCATTTGTAATAGTAAATGAACTATCAACTACATCCCCATTCAGAGTTGCTGTAGCAGTTGCAGTTATACCTATAGCAACATTATTATCATCTACAAGATTTGATGGTGCTGATATAGAAACAGTTGGTGCTGTTTTATATCCACTACCACCATTAACAAGTGTAATAGCAGTAACATCTCCATTATTACCAATTGTTGTTGTTGCCTTTGCTGGAACAGGATCTGGTTCTCCCGAAACAATTAATCCACCAAATGTAGGTGTTCCACCATCATAATCAAATAATTCTGCACTTGTTACATAGAATTCTCCACCTGATGTTGCAATATCTTGAATAATTTTAGTTGTTGGATATACTCTAGGTTCCAAATCAATCCTCTTTTTAGATACAACTTCTTTATTAATAACCTTATCAACTTTTTGTCTCATTAAAGCAATTGGTTTTTTATCTAGATTGTTAATACCAGGTCCACGATAAACATTAGTTTCTAATGCTTGTGATGTGTTTAATGATAAAACTGTTCTCTTTTCTTGAGATCTAGTTGTACTAATAGAAGGATTTTGAAGAATTTGAACATCATCACCAATTTCTATAGGTGGAACTTCTGCATCAACTACAACACAATCAACACTATCAGTTCCTTTGTAGAAAAATATTGCAATATTATCACTAGGATCTGGAGGAGAAGTAAACACAAATGCTGATCCACCAGTAAATGTATATGACTTATTTGGTTCCTGAATAATACCATTAATAACGATTAATAATACTGCAGCAATATCAGCATCCAATCCTTCAGCTGCTTCTAGACTTATTAAACTTCCATTATAATATAATGGGAATTTAACTCTTGTTCCATCTTGGAATGACTTGACAGAATCTATAAAATCAAATTCACCAAATTGCCATAGAGAGAAATCATCAGAATATGTTTTATCAACAGTTAATGATGTTTTATCGACAATTTCAATCAATCTTCTATCAGTAACTAATCCAACTGGTTCAAAAATATCACCCTCTCTAAATGCATAACCAGATCTCTTAATATCATATTCAGAAATTTCAAAGAATCCAGGATCAGATCCAATTAAAGTACTTGATGGACCAACAATAGCATTAACCAATAAACCAACACCAGTATCAGTTGTTGCACCTTCTCCTAACCTAGAAATACCTCTAACTGAAAGATTATCATAAGAAGGTTCTGAAACTGTTATATAAGGATTCTTATAACTTACACCAGCACCAACTATATCAAATTTCAATGCTCCACCACCATGATTTGATGATCTACCTACTTCAATATAGAATTCATTATTACTTGTTTTTGTTATAGCAGTAGTTATTCCAGCAATAGGATCAGATAATCCAGATCTACCAACATTAACGGTAAGATCCTTTCCAGAATTAGCAGTTGCGTTAGAAACTACTGTTCCTATTCCAGAAATAGGATCAGTTGATCTTGGATATGTATGTTCAGTTGCATGACCATCTTTAGCACAAGTCAGTGTCAATGAATTATCAGCAATAGTTATAGTTGCTCCATTAGATATTCCATGAGCACTTGCAAATGTTAATGTCATATAACCAGTATCTCCATTATAAATGGCATTGATTGGTTGTAATGATCCATTAACAGCAGTAGATGTAGCACTAACAAACTTATGCTCCAAACCACCACGAGGATATGTATGGACTGTTTGATGACTATCTTGTGCACATGAGAATGATAATGAATTATTAGTTAATAAAATAGTATCATTAGTAGCAAGGTTGTGTGATGTCTTAAAGATAGTTAATCTACCATTTACTGGGTTGTATGAAGTTCCATTAGCAGGTGTAATGAAAGTATTATTCAATCCTGGATTTGCAGCACAATTAACAATTTTAACTGATTGTGAAGTTCCAGAAATAAATTTATGAGTATTAATTCCAACAGGACTTGCAGTAACTACTGCTCCAGTACCAACAGAAGAACCAACAAATATCGAGAATATATCTTCATTAACTCTTGTTATGTTTGTTTGTACTCCAGCAACTGGATCTGTTCCATTTCTTGGATATGAATGTGTTGTTGTATGATTATCTTTAGAACATGTAAAGATGAGAGAATTGTTATCTAAAGTTACAAGATCAGTGGTAACCATACCATGATTTGAAGCAGTAAATGTGATTATTCCTGATACAGGATCATAATCAGCAGAAATAGGTGTTAATTGAC
>MDSZ01047463.1_pt1 | contig 13224 bp, 11 predicted proteins | sample 811201 | NCBI WGS metagenome assembly MDSZ01 (sample SAMN05326647, study PRJNA326480) | marine metagenome | isolation source: seawater | place: Indian Ocean: North | collected 2010
AATTCATAACCTTGATTTAAAAAATTTGCAAAGGAACATTCAATAGTATCCGTTGGCTCATATATCACTATTTGTTTTATTTTTTTTTTGTAAAAGATTTTTATTTTATTAAAAATATTTTTATCATTTAACTTTGAAAAAATTTTAAAAAGCATTGAGCTTAAATTGTTATTTAGTAGAGATAATAATTTTTCATTAAATTCCATTTTACTTTCTTTAACTTCTAAATGTTTTCGAATCATTATTTTTTTATTTTGTTCAAATTTAAGAACTTTAATATCTGGAAAAAAGTTTTTTGCTATAATTGCATAAATATTTGCAAATCTTGAATAATATAAAATATTTTTTGAGTTTATACTTTCATCCTCATTTGGATTACCAACAACTATTATTTCATTTTTAAAATTTTCTACAATCTTATTAATAACATAGCATTTATATATCATCACAGATATGTAATGATGATATGCACCAGAGAATAGAAACTTGAAATCAATATAATCTTTCCAATTATTTGTTTCATTTAAATATTGCATCAAGTAATCGTTGAAAGCTGTACAAACTTTTTGCAAATCATTTAATTCTGAGCTATCTATCTTTTCCTCTATTTTAATAAATTTAACTTTATTTAAATCAAAATAATTAATTAAATATGGAGAGGTTGTTATCCAAGTGACCTCATCTAAAACTTCACTATAAAATTTTTTGCTAAATTCATAAGCCTCAATAGTTTCAATTAAAATATATTTCATTATTTTATAAATATTATTAGTTTAATTTTGATAATAAATTAAATGTCTTGGTAAAATTTTATCAATTTTCTTTATTTTTATTGATCATGATTTATAAGATAAACAAAATTTAATTTCATATAAAGTATTATGTTAAACTATAAAACTATATTGTTAACTGGCGGGACAGGTAGTTTCGGCAAAGCTTTTGTAGAAAGCGCTTTAAAAAAATATCCAAAAATTAAAAAATTGATCGTATTTAGCAGAGATGAACTAAAACAACACGAAATGTCAAAACAAATTGATGTTAAGAAGCATAAATCAATTAGATTTTTTTTAGGAGATGTTAGAGATAGAGAAAGATTGTATCGTGCCCTTAAGAAAGTAGATATAGTAATACATGCTGCAGCACTAAAACAAGTTCCGGCCGCAGAATATAATCCAACTGAATTTATTAAAACAAATGTAATTGGTGCACAGAACTTGATTGAGTCAGCTATTGATAATTCTGTAGAAAAAGTAATTGCTCTTTCAACTGACAAAGCTGCTGCACCGATAAATTTATATGGTGCAACAAAGTTATGTAGTGATAAACTTTTTATTGCAGCAAATAATTATTCAGGAAAGCAAAAAAATATTTTTTCTGTTGTTAGATACGGAAATGTTTGGGGATCAAGAGGTTCTGTAGTTCCTGAATTTTTAAAAATTTCTAAAAATACGAATACTTTTGTGCCAATAACTGATCCTAATATGACTAGATTTTCAATTACATTGCAAAAAGGTGTAGACATGGTTTTATGGTCTATCAAAAATTCTAAAGGAGGAGAAATTTTTGTACCCAAAATTCCATCATATAGAATACTAGATTTAGCAAAATCTATTTGTCCAAAAAATAAAATTAAAATTATTGGAATAAGACCAGGTGAAAAACTTCATGAGGAATTGATAACAAAAAGTGATTCAGAACTTACTGTTGATCTTGGAAATTATTACGCAATTTTACCAAATACTGAGACTTATAAAAATTATTTAAAGAATTCAAAAATAAAAAAAATACAAAAAAATTTTTCTTACAACTCAAAAGATAACAATAAGTATTTATCTGTTGAAGATTTAAGAAAATTTTTAAAAATATCCTAATGAGAAATATTATTCCTTATGGAAGACAGTTTATTGACAAATTTGATATAAATGAAGTAAGTAAAATTTTAAAGAAAGATTTTATTACTCAAGGAGCCGTAGTAGAGCGTTTTGAGAAAAAATTTGCAAACAAGGTTGGTTCTAAATATGCTATAGCAGTTTCAAGTTGTAGTGCAGGATTACACTTGTCATGTCTAATTTATTCAAAAAGAAAATTTAAAAATATTGTTACTTCACCAATTACATTTGCTTCAACAGCAAATGCAATTTTTCATTCGGGAAAGAAACCTATATTTTGTGATATTAATTCTCAAGATGCAAATATAAGTCCTGCTAAACTTAAATTAACTTTAAAAAATAAAAATATTGGCGGGGTTATTCCTGTTCATTTTGCAGGAAATACCTGTGATATGAAAACAATTAAAAATATATGTAAAAAGAAAAATATATTTATAATTGAGGATGCAGCACACGCTTTAGGATCTCAATATGATTGCGGTAGTATGGTCGGAAGCTGTAAATATTCTGATATAACTGTTTTTTCAATGCATCCACTAAAATCTATTACAACTGGAGAGGGTGGTATGATTACTACAAACAGTTGGTCTATTTATAAAAAACTTAAAGCTCTTAGATCGCATGGTATAGAGAAAACTAATAATTCTATCAGGCCATGGTGGTATTCAATGAAATATCCAGGTTTTCATTATAGGATTACAGATTTTCAGTGCGCCCTAGGCATTTCTCAACTAACAAAGTTAAGAACTTTTACTAAAAAAAGAGAGGATATAGCAAGAAGATATATTCATTTATTAAAACATACAAAAAATATAAATCTGTTAATAAACAAGATTCCAAAGACTAAGAAAAGTTATCATTTATTTGTTTTGAAAATTGATTTTAAAAAAATTAAATTGACAAAAACCAAATTAATGAATTGGTTAAAAAAAAGGGGAATTGGAACCCAAGTTCATTATATACCGGTTCCAAAGCTAAAATTTTATAAAACTCTTGGATATAATATGAAAAATCTTAAAAATGCTCAGGAATTTTATAATCAAGCTGTTAGTATTCCTATTTTTTTTCAATTAAAAAAAAATTCACAACTCAAAATAATTAAAGAGATAAAAAAAATTATTAAAAGTTGATTTAAAAAAAAAGGAAGAAATGAAATTTATTTGGATAAATACATCAAAAAGTATAAATTAAGTTAAAATATATATAATATGTCAATATTAGTAACTGGTAGTGCCGGATTTATCGGTTTTCACACTTCCATAAAATTAATAAAAAAATACAAGGTTATAGGAATTGATAATTTTAATGATTATTATGATGTCAAATTAAAGAAAGCAAGAATAAAAGAATTAAAAAAAAATAAGAGTAAAAAAAATTTTATTTTTTATAAATTAGATTTGACTAATTTAAATTCTTTAAAATCATTATTTAAAAAACATAAAATTACAAAAATTATTCATTTAGCAGCCCAAGCAGGTGTAAGACATTCTCTAAAAAAACCTGAGGATTATGTTGATAATAATATAATTGCTACTTTTAATCTTTTGGAACTTTCAAAAAAATATAAAATTAAACATCTCGTTTTTGCAAGTACTTCTAGCGTATATGGAAATCAAATAAAAATGCCTTTTATGGAAAGCACATCAGCTTCACACCCAATTCAGTTTTATGCTGCTACAAAACGGTCGTGTGAATTAATGTGTCACTCGTATAGCCATCTATACAAGATACCAATTACAGTTTTAAGATTTTTTACTGTTTATGGTCCTTGGGGGAGACCAGACATGGCACTGTTTGATTTTACAAAAAAAATTCTTGAAAATAAAAAAATTAATGTTTTTAATTTTGGAAATCACTTAAGAGATTTTACTTATGTTGAAGATGTTGCAGACGGTGTAAGTAAAATTATAAAAAAAAAACCACAAAAAGTGAAATTAAATTTAATTAATAATAATCCTTCAATTAGTGATGCTCCGTTTAAGATTTATAATATTGGTGGAGGAAAACCTGTTAAGTTAATGAATTATATTAGAGAAATTGAAATAAATTTATCACGTAAAGCAAAGATAAATTTTATGAGTCTCCAAAAGGGAGATATAAAATCAACATACTGTTCTACTAAAAAACTAAAAAAAGAAATAAATTACATTCCTAAAACTTCAATAAAAGTTGGGATAAAAAATTTTATTGATTGGTTCAAAGAATATCATAAATAAAGAATGATAAATTTAGACAATGTAAAAAAAATTATTGAGCAAAAAAATTATAAAAAGCTTTATGTAATAGTATCTTTGTTGATTTTGCAAAGCATTATTGAAACTTTGAGTATTGGAATGATTTATCCTTTGCTTAATTTTTTTGCTAATAACCAAACATCAGAAGCACAAGTATATATTCAAAATTTTTTAAACTTAGATTTAAATCATAGTCAAATCGCAACAATCATAGTTTCAATTTTCCTAGCATTTTTTATATTAAAATTTTTTTTACAGATATTTATTGAATGGACAACCTCTACATACTTTAATTACTTAAAGATATTTATTTCAGAAAAAATACTGAAAAAACATTTTTCATTTAAGAATTTAATTAATTCATCAATCAAAAGTACTACAGAATTTTCAAATTTATCAGTTTTTGAATCTGAGCGTTATGCAAATAAATATATAGGTGGATTTGTTAATATTCTTTCAGAATCTATGACTATCATTTTTTTATCATTTATGTTGTTTATGTTCTCAACAAAATACTCAATAATAATTTTGTTATTTTATTCCTCAATTATATTTTTAATATTTTTTTTAATAAAAAAATATTTGAAAAAAATTTCTTTTAAGAGACTTTTACATCATGAAGTAATAATGAAACTTTCAAAAGAGAGCTTTGACGGTTTCAAGGAAATATTAATTTATTCTGGAAAAAATAAACTTATTGAAAATTTCAAAAAAAATTCTGTAAAATTAGGTAATATAATAAGAAATGAATCAGTTATTTCTAATTTACCAAGGTTTGCTATTGAACTTCTAACGATAACAATTTTTTCATTAGTAATATTTTACGTTTTTAACTTTTCTAACGTAAGTTTTGAAGAAATTGCTCCAACATTAGGATTGTTTGCGTTAGCTGCTTTAAGAATCTATCCTGGTGTAACTAGAATTCTAGCTAATTTACAATCTATAAAAGCAAGTATTGCAACTGAAAGAAGAATTTTAAATTACTTAAATGAAAAAGATTTAAATAGTAATTCTTCAAATATTGAAAAAGAAAGTTTAAAAAAAAAGTTATCTTTTGAAAAAAAAATAGAACTGAAAAATGTTTCATACAGGATACAGGAAATTGATATTTTTAAAAATATTAATTTAATTATAAATAAAAATGATTTCATTGGAATATATGGCAGGAGCGGAACAGGAAAAACTACATTATTAAATTTAATCATGGGTTTTGCTGAACCAACGGAAGGCACTATTCTAATTGATGATGAAGTACTTGATAACAAAACGTTTAATAATTGGATAAATAGCATAGGCTATGTTGGTCAAAATAGTTTTTTATTAAATGATACTATTGAAAATAATATAGCTCTATCATCAGATACAATTGATGAATTTAGGATTAAAAAATCTATAGAACAGTCACAATTAAGAAATTTTTTCAGAGGTAATATTAATTTAAAAAGTTTTTTTACCGAGCATGCCTCAAACATTTCAGGAGGAGAAAAGCAGAGGTTTTCAATAGCAAGAGCAATATACAAAGATGTAGATATTTTATTTTTTGATGAACCCACTAGTGCATTAGACGAAAAAACTTCTGAGAATTTTATAAATGTTATAAATTCATTTCATAAACAAAAAACAATTTTTATTATTTCTCATAGGATTGAAAATTTAAAAAAATGCGATAGAATCTTGTATTTAGACAATCTAAAAGTCTCTGAAAAAACTAATTGAAGCTTATTTTTAGGTATTATTTAATTTGTATTATTTTTTAAAATTAAGATATTAGAATTCTAAAATGGATAATAAAATGAAGATAAATTTTTTTGATTTACTATTATTTACAATAAGTTTAATTTTTTTTTTAGTTATTTATACCGAGGAAAAATCTCAAACTTATAGTAGGGTAGTAATCAATTTTCCAAAAATACCAACAATTTATATGGATGAAATTAATTTAAAAGATGTTCAGTTTAATTTAACTGATCCAGAAAAATTTCATTTACCAGCCTTTTCAAAAAATTTAATAACTCTAGAACATGACTCAAGAATTTCTAAGCTTAATAGTTTTTGTGATGATTATCAGGTAAAATTATATAACTGGGATAAGAATGTGGGTTATTTGACATTTACAATGGAAACTAATCAGGATGGAGATAATATTAATTCCTGTTTCTTAAAATTAAAAAAGTACTATCTAGCTCAATGGGAAAAATATAAAGAAGAGTATATTTTCTTTTTAAATGAAGCCACCCACTCTCTTTCAAATTTTTCATTTTTTTGGATCAAAAATTCAAAAAAACATTTTAAAACCCATAATACTATTAACGCAATTAGAGGATGTGAAAAATATTATGAATTTACAAATAAACTAATGCATGTAAAAAAAATATATTATGATTTATGTGGAAATTTTGTTGATCTAATTCTTTTCGAAAAAATATCAAATAAACAAATACCTATTGAAAAAGAAGTTTATTTTAAATTAGCAAAGGATTTTGAAAAAAGAGGTTTAAAAAATTATTATTCAAATGGTGGAATAAAAATTAATATTTTTGAGAACGAAAATCTAGATACAGAACTCTTTTTTAGCAAAGAAAATATAAATAAGGATTTTATTAGAATTAATGAGTTAGTTGGTGATAGTGAGTATATGAATCCTTTTATAAATGTAAAACTTGAAGATGGTTATTATTTTGATTTTAAACTTTCAAGAGAAATTAATATGAAAAAAATGTTGCATATTGAAGAAAATTTATCTCAAAATTTATCCAATTTATACATTTCATCTTTTGATAATATTATGAATTTTTCAGAAGAATATATTAACAATATTTTTCTTAACACGAAGAAAAAAATTTTTGTTTCAGAACAATATAAAAATAGTAAACTAAAAATCAAAAAGTCTCCCAATTATAGACTTTCTTCCTCAAAATCATTTTATTCATTAGATAAATTATTATTTAGTTTATTCTCAGCAATATTTATTGTTTTATTATTTAAGTTGTTAGTTAATTATATCAAGGTGCATAATAAGTCATGAGAAAAAAAAAAATTGTGTTAGGTTTAATACCTTGTAGATTAAACTCTACAAGATTACCTCGAAAAGCTTTGCTAAATATTGATGGGCTACCTTTAATTGTTCACACTTTCAAAAGAGCAAAATTAAGTAAAAAATTAGATAGAACAATTGTTTGTACTGATTCAGAGGAAATTAAAAAAGTAGTTACAGAACATGGGGGAGAGGCAATAATAACGAAAAAATCTCATAAAAATGGAACAGATAGAATTGCAGAAGTAGCAAAAAAAATATCTTGCGATTTAGTTATTGATATCCAAGGTGATTTTCCAATGCTAGACCCAAAAAACATTGATAAGTTAGTAAATTTTCACATACAAAATAATTTTGATATAATTGTTCCATCCTCGCCACTTTTTGATGCTAGTTCTAAAGATGTTGTTAAATTAGTTGTTAATAAAACAAACAAAGTTCTATATTTTTCAAGAGCCTCAATTCCATACAGTTATAATTTAAAGCCGAAATATTGTTTAAAACATATGTCAATAATTTCTTTCAATAGATCATCTTTAATAAAATATAGTAATTTGAAACAATCTTATTATGAAAAAATTGAAGGAATTGAATTGTTAAGAGCTATTGAGAATAATATTAATGTGGGAAGTTTTAAAATAAGCAAAGATATTTTTTCTGTTGACATTAAAAAAGATTATTTAAAGGCTTTATCTTTAATGCCATTAGACCCTATTAGAAAAAAATATTGATGAAAACCAAATTAATAATATTTGATTTAGATGGTGTATTAATTAATTCTTTACCAAACATGATTTATAGTTGGAATACTGTTAGAAAGAAATTTAATATTAAAAAAAGTTTTGCAGAATATTATAAGTATATAGGATTAGATTTTTTTGAAATTTTAAAAAAACTTAATTTGGAAAAAAAATATTTTAACCAAATAAAAAAAACTTATTCTAAGTCTTCAATTGAGAATTTTAATAAAATTAAACTTTACCCTAATGTAAAAAAAACTCTTTTAAAACTTAATAAATTTGCAGATCTTGCAATTTTAACATCAAAAGACTCTATTAGAACAAAAAAAATTTTAAACAAATTATTACCAGAAATCAAATTTAAAACCATACAATCACCTATGAAAGGTTTTAGGCCAAAACCTTTCCCTGATTTAATGCTTAAAACTATTTCAGAAAACAACGTATTTTTAGAGGAGGCTATATTCATTGGAGATAGTAAATATGATTTAGAGATGGCGAAAAATTCTAAAGTAAAGTTTATTTATGCAAAATATGGTTATTCTAAACTTAAACAAAAAAATATTAACTCTATAAATTCATTAAGTAGTGTTTTTCAATTTATAAATTAATGTTCTTTTCTGTATATTTAATATTATTTGCAAGTCTTCCATATGTTTTAAAATTAGGAGATAAAGAACTTAAATATCATTTTTATTTTACAATTTTAATGATTGCTTTTTTATCTATTATGTCGATTAACGGTCCAGATCTATCAACATATAGAAAAAATTATTATATGGCAGGAACTAATTGGTATTTAAATACAAAAGATTTAATATTTGGGTCAATTTCAATTTTATTAAACAAATTTAGTTTCAGTTTTTTTATTTATCAATTAATTGTTAAGTCTTTTTTTTTATTTGGCTTTTATTTTTTCATAAAGAAACTTTTTAACTATAAAGTTGAGTATCTTTTTTCAATTATTTTTGCATCAATGTATTTAATACCTATAGTTTCAATAAATAGTTTATATCAAACTGCATCTTTAGGATTATTTCTTATTCTTGTATCATTTAAAAATTTTAATTTATTTAGAGATCTTCCATTATTAATTGTCATTGTATTGATGCACAAATCCGGTATTGCAGCTTTAGTTATTTATTGTCTAAATTACTTTCTGCAATTTAGAAAATTAAAAATATTTAAATTAACGTGTTACTTTGGAATTTTTATATTAATTATATTTGCTGGAATTTATTTTTTTTACTTAGGATATATAAAAAATTTTATATATTCTAAATTGTATATCTTGGATGATAAGATATCTATTTTTCATTATGTTTGGTTATTATTGTATATTGTTTTTTCAATTTTCTTTTTTATATCAAAAAAAGATATAAAAAAAATCATATCATATAAAGATTACAATTTTTTAATTAGTTCAATTTTGTTTTTAATATTTATAATTTTTGTTTATTTCATATCCAACCAATATGCTTTAAGATTCTTCTATTATGAATTTATATTTTTTTTATTTATGGTTTCATTATTTCCTAAAATAAAAATATTAAAATTTTCAATGCTTAGAAGTTATTTTGTAGCTACTTATATTTTTGCTTCTTTGTTTTTCATTTCTTTTTGGTACCAATTTGCAAATGAAAGAAAAGCATTTATAGAGTACAAATTTAATACAAATATTAATTTTTTTTGCAAAAAAAACAATATTGTAACGATGCAGAATATTTAAACTTTGATATATTAAATTGAAAAATAAAAAACTTAGTCAAGTTTGTAAAAATTTAGTATTACTAAAATAAAAATTGCTTATGATTAAACATAAAGACAAAAAGTTTTTTGAAAAAAATGGTTTTTTTCTATTTAAAAATTTTTTTAATAAGAAGGTAGTTTTAAAAGCTAGACAGTGGATGCTTAAACAACAGCCAAAAAAAATTCTTAAGACATGGACTGAAACTGAGCCAGCAGTAAAAATTGCTGTTTATTCTGTATTAGGTGAGTCTAAAACTCCAGTAAATTCACTAGCAAATAACAAAAAAATGCTTAAGGCTGCATCTGATTTAATTGGAGATGAGGTTTACGTATGGCACAGTAAAATTAATTTTAAAAAAGCCTGGGGCGGAACTGTGGAGTATTTTCATCAGGATAGAGTTTATTGGCAAGATCGAGGATATCCCTCTGATAAAATGTTAAGCTGCATGATAATGATGAACGATCATGATTCAGAAAATGCAGGTTTGCAAATATTTCCTGGTACACATAAGTTAGGTTTTATAGAACATCAAAATTTTATAAATATAAATAGCTTAGCTAAATTTATGATACCTCCAAGAAAGTTAGATAAACTCCAAAATAAATATAAAAAATTGCAGGTTGAAGGTAAAGCAGGAGATGTATTATTCTTTCATTCGTCACTTGTTCATGGATCTGGTCATAATACGTCTAATAAAGATAGAATGATAATTTTGTCACAATTAAATACAAAAAATAATCTGCCAAAAGATGTAAATAATAATGCGATTAAATTTAATTTATACAGATCTAAATTAGAACTAGAGGAAGCTAAAAGAAGATATAACTGGTTTAAAAAAAAATATCAAAACCAAAGAAAAAAAAATAAAATTATTTATTTTGCTCCAATCCCTAATAACGAAAAATAGTTTTATATTTTGAAAAAAAAAATTTTAATTACAGGGTCTGAAGGTTTAGTTGGTTCTTCAATAATTAAATACCTATCAAAAAAAAAATTTAAAATTATTAAAATTGACAAAAAAATAAATAAAGATCATCTTATTGAAAAAAAAAAATTTATTAAAATTTTAGATAAAGAAAAACCAGACATAATAATTCATGCTGCAGCTCACCCAGGTGGATTATCTATGAAAGATCCTTTGGAAAATACAAGAATAAATTTATCAGGTTCATTAAACATCATAAACTGGTGTATAAAGAACAATAAGAAATTCGTTTTTATAAGTTCATCAGCGGTTTATGGGGATCAAAGTAAAAAAAAATTAAATGAAAAATCGTTTTTGTATCCAACTACAGTTTATGGAATCAATAAAACAGCTGTAGAAAGATATATTACCGAACTGTCAAAATATAATAAATTTCCATGGTTGATACTAAGATTATTTGCAACATATGGACATGGTCATACACCTAATCTCTACCAAGGAATTGTAAATGTAATACTTACTCAACTTAAAAAAGGAAATAATTTAGATATAAAAGGTTCTTTAAATAGAACTAGAGATTTAATTTATGCAGACGATGTAGGAAAAATAATTTCTAAACTTATAATCAAAAACCTTAATGAAAAAATTATTAATATAGGAACAGGTAAATCAACTAAAATAAAAGAAATTATTCAAACTTGTCAAAATCATTTTGTAAAAAATAAGAGTAAAATTAGAATTCTAAATAAAACACCTGGAGATCCATTTAACTCAGTGGCAGATATATCATTACTGAAAAAGTATATTAAAAGATTTAAATTCACAGAAATAAAGGATGGTATAAATAAAACAATAAAAAAAATAAGTTCATGAAATTAATTTTTCTTATATCAGGAATGAGTTCGTGGGAAAATTCACTTCCAATTATATATGAACTTACAAAAAATAAAACTAATAAAATTATATTATGTGTAGAGACAAAAATTTTCTATGAAAAATTTTTGAAAGATGAATTTAGAAAAAATTTTTTAAAAAGAAATAGTATTTCATTTCTACACCTGGGTAGACCAAAATCATTTATTGAATGCTTAAAATTAATTAATTTTTATATATATTTATTATTTTTCAAATTCGACTATATTTTAGAGACGATAGATTTAGATATTGACTTAAAACTTACAAATTATTTTTTGAAATTTAATTTTTTTAAAGGCTGTAAAAGGGTTAAAATTTTTTCAGATAGTTTGTCTGAAGCTGAACTAAGGAATACTCAGATTTTTTATGATGCTATGAATATTAATAATAAAAAATTAAATTTTAGCAAATATGATTTTACACTAATTAGTCAAAATGAGGATATTTTGAAACAAGTTTATAAAAACATAATTTTATCGAAAAGAAATTATAATATTGGAAAAATTAAATTTAACCAAGATTGGCTTAATTATGTAAATGAATACTACGAAAATCAAGTGCTAGAAAATTTTGATTTATTAATTCCATTAAGTGCTACTCGAGGTAAATTTTTGAGAGGGTATGAGTCTGAGAGTAATGAAGATAAATTAGAGACGATTTTTAAAGTTTTATCCTCAATTAAAAATATCTCAGTAATTTTTAAACCTCACTCAAAATCAGATATGGATTTTTTCAATTTACTTTTAAAAAAATACAAAATTAAACACATAATAAGTTATTCTCACTTAAATTATTTGTGCACGAAATCTAAGATTGTTCTAACATACCATCCAACATCTGCTCAAATTTATGCTAAATATTTTAAAAAAAAAGTTATTGAATTTGGAGAATATGACCAAAGAATAGAAAAATTATTAAACGGAAAAGCTAGATATTATGAGAGTGTAGATACTAGAGTAAAATCTAATTCAGAGCTATTGAAGAATGAAATTGAATTTTATTTAAAAAATTATCAATTGGATAATCAAGAAAAAACAACACGAGAAGATAAATTATCAAGTATTAACGAAATAATTAAAAAAAATGAGAAAACATATTTATACAGTATGCACAGGTAGATGTGGACAAGTTTCATTGTCTAATTATGTAAATAAATTTACTACGAATGCTTTTGCCGAAGTTGAACCACCTATGCCAAAATATAAAAAAAGTTATATTTTCTCAAACTTGGTTAGATATTTGGAGAGAAAAACTTATGCTTCAGATGAATTATTAGGAAGGGGAAAAGCTTTAATTTGGCATGATAATAATGATAAAGTTGAAATTGATAAATTATGCAACAAACGAATAAGGCGAGCAAATAAAATTACTGAACAGAATAATAAAGAAATTTACTTCGAAATATCAAAATTTTTTATTAGATCTTATTGTGAAAGAACTATTCAACTAAATCCTAGTGCAAAAATATTATATCTTACCAGAAATCCTTTGGCTAATGCAGTAAGTTTTTTTAATCGAAATAAAATTTTTGAAAAAGATAATTTTGATTTAGACTTTAAAAAAAATATTTTCAAAATTAAAAATTTAGATAAATTTGAAAAATATCTTTGGGTTTGGATCGAAATAAAATTAAGATTATTGGAAATTAAAAAAAAATACAATTCTGAAATAATTCAATTTAAATCAGAGAATATTAATAATATCGTTTTACTTAAAAAATTATTCGAAGATCTAGAG
>MDSZ01119255.1_pt1 | contig 13224 bp, 13 predicted proteins | sample 811201 | NCBI WGS metagenome assembly MDSZ01 (sample SAMN05326647, study PRJNA326480) | marine metagenome | isolation source: seawater | place: Indian Ocean: North | collected 2010
AACCATCTAAGTTATGAATCTTAATTAAATGTTCATATGATGCAGTTTTTCCATACTTATCTTCTAATCCAATTATCTTCAAAGGATTTTGATTCTTACTGTTAATTAAGAATTCAGCAATAGCTGATCCCATTCCACCAACAACAGTATGCTCCTCAACCGAAACTATTGGCTTATTTGAATTAACTATTTCTTTAATCCGGTCCAAATCAAGAGGCTTAATTGTATGCATATTTATTACCTCAGCACTAATGCCATCTTTTGACAAAATTTCAGCAGCCTCTAAAGATTTTGAAACCATGGTACCTGAAGCAATAATTGAGATATCCTTTCCACTTATGAGTTTAATTGATTTCCCAATTTTAAATTCATAATCTTTATTATTAACTATAGGATTATTGACGCCGCCGGTTAATCTTATATATACAGGCCCTGTGTGTTTAGCTGTTGCGTGAACTGTTTTAAATATTTCAGTGCAATCAGATGGTGAAATAATAGTCAAATTGGGAATTGTTCTCATGATAGACACGTCTTCAAGGCCAAAATGTGAATTTCCTAAGAATGCCATTGCTAGTCCACTTCCTAATGCAACAACTCTAACATTAAATTGCATATATCCAAGCTCCATTCTAATTTGTTCGCTAGCTCTCATTGAAAGAAACGGAGCAAAAGAGCTTACATATGGTATAAATCCCTCTTTGGCAAGACCTGAAGCAACTCCGATCATATTTTGCTCAGCAATACCAACATTTATAAATTTTTCAGGAAATTTTCTAATGAATGGAGATAATCCAGAAGAATTCCCTAAATCTGCAGACATTGCTAAAACTTTAGGATTATTTTCAGGCAATGATAACATTGCTTGACCATAAGTTGCCCTTGAGCCAAGTTTTGACCAAAGTTTTATCTTCGATTCACTTATTTCCATTTCTAAAATTTTCAAGTTCCTCAATTGCTTCTTGATAAGTCTTTTCAGTTAATTTTCCATGATGCCAAGAGGGTATATTTTCCATAAAAGAAATACCTTTTCCTTTTATGGTGTTAGTGATAATAACTTTGGGCTTTTTATTATTATGATTATGAGTAAAGCTATCATGTATGGCTTCAAAATCATGTCCATCGATGTTATGAACATTCCAACCAAAGCCTTCCCAAGCTTTTTCAATGGCATAGAAATCCATTATTTCTTCGCTGTGTCCATCATTTTGCATTGAGTTACGATCCACAATTGCAACAAGATTGTCTAAATTGTGATGATATGCACACATTACTGCTTCCCATACAGATCCTTCATTACACTCACCATCGCCTAACATAACATAGACCTTGTAGTCTTTTTGCTTTAACTTTCCAGCCATTGCAACTCCAACTCCCAATGATAATCCGTGCCCCAAACTACCATTTGATGATTCAATTCCATAATCCATATCCATAATTGGATGAGCTATAAATTCACTCTCATCTTGCTGAAACGAATCAATCTCATTCTTCCCAATGAAGCCAAAAATATATAAAGTTGCATAAAATCCAAGGACTCCATGTCCTTTGCTAAGAATAAATCTGTCCCTATCATCCCATCTAGTGTCTTTTAAGTCGTAAGATAAGATATTGTTATAAAGCGTGGTCAAACATTCAACCATAGATAGGCCACCACCAAAATGAGCGCTTGTTCCGCATTTATATCCCATATCAATCATAACTTTTCTTATGTCGTAAGAAAGATTTTGTAATTCTTTTAAACTGAATTCTTTTTTCAAAAAACTCCCCCTTTTATGAGCAAAAAAAATGCATAAATTTTATTTTCATATTATATACAAGTCATAGCTCATTCCATAAGCATTAGTTGAGTTTTAGTTTTGATAATACGAGTCCGAAAAACCTCTTTACAAAATTAAAAAATAAATTTGCATCATCGGATGCTAATTCAATATAAAGACGTCTAAGTTTGCTGCTTTTATTTTGAATCATCTTTGTTTCTGAATTATATAAGTATTTCAATAACATTCTATTCCTTCGATTCTTAATACATTTTTTATAAATGTCATTAGGAATTGGCGTTTTAAGAATTAATGCTGATAAATAAAGTATCGTTGAAATTCTTATACCAGCATTATCTTCTTCTTCCCATTGAATTACTCTGTTCCAGTCAATTTTTTTTGCTCTCGCAAGCCTGTCTATATCTATAAATAGTCTTAATCCAGGTGGTAATGTGTAGTAGTGTCCCGCAGCAATATGAAGAGAGCAAAAATACATTAAAGAATCGTCTTGTAAAACTCTTATGCTCGTATTCGGAATTGTTAGCGCATCTAATCTGTCTTTTGAAAGTCTTTTTTCATACTTTTCCTGAACTAAAAAAGCGCGTGTTACTGGTTTCCATATCACATTAATCCAGAACCCTTCTTCAAAAATGCTTTCATTGAAAAATTGCATGCTTTGTCCTACATACTCTCCAATTGAATTTGGCTGATCTTTACTAAAAAAGTTCATAGAATTTAAACAACTCGTTATTTTTTCTTGCTCTTTGATATCTGCCGACAAGTCAACGTCACCTGAACAAAAGTCACCAATACAACCATTAGTAGTTAATACAACTGCAAAATTTTCAGTTAATGTAACTGAATCACAGCCATACTTATTTAAATTTTGAAAAACTTTATCTACGATTTCTTTAATTTCGGTATTTCTTTTTATGTATTTGTTATGTTTTTCTTTCCAATACTCCTCGTCACAGCCTATCTCATAAAATATATGCGCAGCAAATGGAAGAATTTGCATATTTTTAATCAAGCACTCTAAATGGTTTCTATCGGTTTGTGTATATGTTTCTTTAATATAACTAATCTCTTGATTGGTAAGGGATGAATATTCTCTTACCAAAAGCACCATTAATTTATTAAATTCATTTTTGGAAAAATGATTTATGGCATTTCTTTCTCTTGTAAAAAAGTCTTTTTCAGATGTTTGCATTTTAAAATATATCTAAAGAAATAGGATACTCACTATAAAATGCTATATAGCAACATCATATTTTTTTAAAAGCTCTTTTCCTTTCTCAAAATCACTGAAATCAATAATATCTTCCATGTCTAACATAATATCAAAACCTTCTTCTAGAGCTGCCATAAGAACCATATGGCCTACAGAATCCCATGCTGGAATTGATTCATATTTTAATGTAACAACTTCACCTTCATCAACCTCAAAAGCCTCAACAAAAGCGCTTACATATATCTCTAGATTCTTTGACATAATATTTTGATACTCTCAAATATCAGAAGGTGTTCCCACCGTCTATTCTAATTATCTGACCATTGATAAAACTTGCATTATTAGAGCATAAAAAACATGCTAAATCAGCAATTTCTTCAGGTTTTGCCATTCTCATGAAATTTTTTCCTTCTGCCAATAGCTCTCTTTCTTTTGTTGCCTCCTTTGTGTTTGCCATATCAGTATCAGTTAAACTCGGTGCAATAACATTAACCTTTATTCCATAACTTGATAACTCTTTTGATAAAGTTTTGGAAAAAGCAATCATTGCTGCCTTAGAGGTTCCATATGCACAGTTTCCAGGTGAAAGGTCTATACCAGCGATTGATGCAATATTAATGATATCACCTGATTTTTTTCTGAGCATATATTTGGAAACTAATTGTGTAACCTCAAGCATGCCAAAAAAGTTAACATCAAAAACATTTTTTATATCCTTGATTGGTGACATTTGAAAAAGTCCACCATGAATAATTCCAGCGCTGTTAATGAGAATATCAATTGGTACCTTTGTTTTTATAATTGACTTTATCTCTTTTTTAAGAATTTCTGTATCAAGTAAATCGAAGTAAACATGGTCAATTGAAATATTATTTTTAGATTCAATTTCTTTACATTTTGCCTTAAATTCTGCATTTTCATTTCTTGAATGAGCAATTATGTTGCAACCTTCTTTTGCAAATTTTTTTAAAATAGCAAATCCTATGCCTCTATTAGACCCTGTGATTAATGCTGACTTATTTTTTAATTTCATTATTTAAATACCTTCTTATCGATATTTTTTTTCATTGGACGTGCTGGATTTCCAAGAGCAATTACTGAATCAGGAATATCGTTATGAACAACTGATCCAAGACCCACAATGGCATTCGAGCCTATTTTAATTCCTTGTTTTAATATTACTCCTATAGCAAGAAATGTTTTATGTCCTAAAATACAATCTCCAGCAATGTCAACAAAACTTGAAACAATCGAATGATCTCCAACTTTTGCATCATGCCCAATACATGCCATCGGATGAACATAAACATTTTCTCCAATATCAATATCACAGGTAATTGAAACAAATTTACATATAATTGTCCCCTCTCCAATCTTCGTAGAGTCTGGTATTTTTACATCAGGATGAACTAGTGTAGAAATATTAATATTTTCGTTAACTAATTTTTTATATATCTTTTCTCTTACCTCTGGCTCACCAATGCCAATACATACTTCGATTTCTTCTTTTGAATCAATGTCTATAAGGTTCTTATAATCAATTATAGGAATCTTTCTTAAATCTTTTACATCATCAGAATCATCAATGAAAATAATTTTGTTCCATCTCCGATCATGAGCATTAATTAACGAGGCTAGTTCATATACCTCTCTACCAAGCCCTCCTGCACCATAAATACCCAGAATCATTCGTCAGTTTTTTTTTCTGTTCCCAGAAACTCCTCCATAGAGTCTTTATTATAAGGAACTATATCTTTGCGTGAAAGCACATAATTTATTGTCATGAAAATAATCTTAATATCTAAAAAAAATGAGTTATTATCGACATACCATAAATCATATTTAAACTTTTCCTCCCAAGATAAATTATTTCTTCCATTAATTTGAGCCCATCCTGTAACTCCTGGCTTTACTTTATGTCTCCTATCTTGTTCATCTGTATATCTCTTGAGGTAATGAGGTGGTAATGGTCTTGGGCCAACAATACTCATATCACCTTTTAAAACATTAAAAAAACCAGGCAATTCATCAATGCTTGTATTTCTTAAAATATGACCAAACTTTGTGATCCTATCAATATCAGGAAGTAAATTTCCATCAGAGTCAGTTAAATTTTTCATAGAACAAAATTTATATAGGTTAAACACCTTATGATCTTTGCCTAATCGTTGTTGCTTAAAAAATATTGGTCTCCCTTGTATTAATAAAATTATTTGAATAAGAACCAATATGAAAGGACTAGTAATTAAAAGAACAGTAAAAGAAAAAAAAATGTCGAAAAGTCTTTTCATTTAAAATTAGAGATAAATTGAGTAATTTCTTTACATCTTAAGTTTAGACATGAAGGATTTTTGTAAAAAGCCATATTATTATATTCTTCTAGGTAGAAAAGTAAGTCCTCTAAAATAAATATAAGTAAGTAGTCTTTTCTAATCTTAAACTCATTCCAATTTAGATATGGCCATTTACTTATAAATCTCTTTTTATCATCAGTTACTTTGTTATTCGCTATATCTAATAATCTTTTGGAATATCCAGACTCAATTCTTGCACCTAAAAGCATTATTATAAGATCATAGGATAAACTCTTTTCTCCACTGTGTTCCCAGTCCATAATCCAGAAATTATCATCGTTACATATTATATTTCCTGGATGAAAGTCACCATGAGAGTATGCTAAAACCATATCATTATCATTTTTTTTAAAATATGAAATAATAAAATTAATAATGTTGTGAAGATCTGACAAGGTTTTTGACTCAATAAAATTTAGATTGTCTAAGTTAGATGTTAATTCTTGATAAATTCTATTAACGTAAGTTAAATATGAGGTATCTTTTTTAGTTTCTTTATAAAGTCTAAAGAGCATTTTAAGTGAATTAATTAATGCAATATCACCAATATTATTTCTTAATCTATTTGGAGGAGTTCCGACAATATATTCTTCTGAGTACCATTTTTTACTTTTTGAAATATTACTAATTTTTGGGATTGGTAAATATGGAAACCTCTCTCTAACAAAAATTTCTTTCTCTAAATATTTCTTGTTAAAACCTTTCTTTAAGATTACAAACACTAAACTCTTATTAATATCAATAATTCTAATTTTATTATTGCCACCAATGATTAATTTATTTTTAGCGGTGTCTATGGGTGGAGAAATACTTATTTTATACTTACATAAGATCTTTGAAGTATTCTTATTAATTGAAAAGTAAATATATAACTTTTGAACTAGATTTTTCCATGGGCTACTAGGATTTGATGAATATTCACCAATTATTGATGAAAATATCTCTTTGTTTGCTTTAGGAATAAATATTGAATTGATGTGAGGATTGCAAAACCATATTTGATCTGATTTAACTGAATTTTTATTCCAGCATACCTTGTGTTCAATGCCAGTATATTCGTGTAAAAATGGCATGATTGTATTTTCAAATATGTCTCCAAAAGGCTCTCTTTTTATTAAAGTGCTAATTTTCATAAATTAAAACTAAGTGTCTTTGAATAATTTAAATCCATTTTTAAAATCTTTTTCAAAATCATTTACGACCCATTTATAAATATTAACAGACTCCTCAGAAATTTTTGGCCATGTATATTTTTCATTTATTAACTTTTTGCCGTTCAACCCCATATTAGTTAAAGTTTCTTTATCAATCAGAAATAGATTTTTAAGAATTTTATTGAAAGAATTTTCTGATCGATCTATCCACCATCCACAGTTATATTTTTCCAAGTCAGACCATGGCGTTGATTTTGTTGAAATTACTGGTACACCCCGAGAAAGAGCTTCAATAATTACAATGCCAAAATTTTCACCTTTTGAGGGTAAAACAAAGCAACTAGAAGCGTCATATGCAGCAATCTTTTCATCTCCATATAATGGGCCTATAAATTTCACTATGTCATCTATCTTTTTATTAAAGACATACTTTTTTAAAACTGTCTCATAGTTTTTTTCATTAGTGCCCGCAATTAAGAAAATCCAATCATTTTTCCTAAAATCTTCTCTTTTGGCATATATTGATTTTATGAATACATCTACTCCTTTAAATGGGTGTATTCTTGATAAAAATAATAATATTTTTTTATTATTTGAAACTAAGTGCTTTTCTCTAAAAGTTTGTACACTATTTTCAATATACGGGGTTTGGATAAATTCGTTATTGACTCCATTTGGTAATATCGCAATCGGTTGTTTCAAACCGAAATCTCTCAACGCCTCAGCCTCTTGAATGGAGCACGCAACCAAACAATCTGCATCTTTCAAATTACGTTTTTCAAAAAGCCATAAAACGATATTTTTTTTTAGTTTAGAAACTTTTAGCTTCTCAGGTTCTAAATATCCATGAGGACTAATTACTAATTTTGTATTTTTATTCCTTAAGATTGAAAAAAGGGAAATAGGTAAAAAAATTCCATGTTGATGAATAATGTCATAATTACTTTCTTTAATTTTTCTGAAGAAAAACGGTAATTTAAAGATATTTTTTCCAAGAGCATTTATTTTTCTTGATTTAACATTTGTATCATTTTCAACTTCATTAATTATCTTTTTAGATCCAAAAAACCATAGATCTGAGTTGAGATTATTTAAATTTTGATGCTTTAATAGTGCTTGTACAACTTTACTTACACCTCCGCCTAACTTGCCAGCTATATTACTTAAATGCATTATCTTCATTCTATTTTTCTATTCCGTCAAATAACAATCGAGCATTTTTTTTAGTGAAGTCAAATGAAGCTTTTCTATTATTAATTTGATACCTTGCTCTTTTTGAATCGTCTTCTTTACATTCCTTAATAAAGTCAACAAATCTTTTTATATCTTTGCTATCGTCGCAAAAACCAAGTTTTTTGGTATTAATTAAGTCATTCAGCTCTGAAGTACTATCAGATTCTGCATAGATAATTGATCCAGCCGCCATAATATAATAAGTTTTACTGGGAATTGACGCTGTAGATCCGCTGTCTTTGTTTGAGGCAAAGCTATCTAAAACTATTGAAACGTCTGCAGCAGCTAATGAGAATGGGAGAACATCTTCATTTTGAAATGGTAAGATCAATAAATTGTTTAAATTATGTTTCTTTTGAAAATTATCAACATTTTTCTTTTTTGGGCCATCTCCAATAATTATGAACTTTATATCCTTATGGTCTTTTAGAAATAATGCTGACTCAAGTATTTTTTCAATGTTGTGAGTTAATCCCAGATTTCCTGAATACATAACATTAAATGTGTTTAACAATTTATGTTTAATAATGAACTTATTATCTTTCTTCTCAAGCGGTTTGATAAATTCAGTATCTGCCCACCATGGAATTACATCTATTTTTTCTTCATTAATCATCTCAGTAAGCATTTTCTTCATGCCATTACTTGGTGTAAAAATTTGATCTGATTTTTTGTAAGATTTTTTATTTAAATATAAAAATATCTTATAAATTAATGAACTTTTAGTAATGAAAGGTAATGCTAATAAAGCATTTGGATATACATCATAGACGTGTATGTATGATTTGTTTTTTATGATGAAATTTAGCCATGGAGCAAAAGGAGGATTAGTTGAAATCCAAACCTTAGTTTTTTTTGTTGCATCAAAAAATATGAAAAAAGCACACTGAAGAAAAAAAGTCACCCATGTAAACAATCTATAAAAGTGGTTATCTTTTCTATACTTACATAATTTTCGAATACTTACATTGGAATTAATATTCTCATATGTCTTTATAACTTCTCCGGTATATAAAGTAATATTAAATCCTTTAGTTGCAAAAATATTTATCATATCAATTAGTAAAGGTCCTGTTTCCTGATTAATAAATATAATTTTCTTCACAATAATATCCTATAGTCTTCTATATATATTCAAAAGAATCACAAAAACAAAACTTTGTAATAAATATCTTTTTGGTAAGTGTTTTTTATAGAGACTCCACCATAATCTCAATGCCTCTCCAGACTTTCTGTCAAACAAATAATTTTTGATTGAGTATAGTTTTTGCATGAATGTTTTTTGTTCTGTTTTGTTCAAAGATGTATTTTCTTTAAAAACCTTAGCAACACATAAAGGATCTACGTACATGTCAATATTATTATTTTTGGCTCTGAATGAAAAATCAGTATCGCCACCATAGTGAGGAAATGTTTCAGCATCATAATTACCTATAATTTCAAATATACCTTTTGGGAATAGTACACCTCTGCCATGTACTTCATCAACTTGAAACATTTCACTGCCTAATGATTCCAAAGAAGTTCCAGCTTTTGCAATATATCTAGAAGTAAACAATGGTAAATACGGAAGTTTTCTAAATTTTGATCCTGACCAAAGTATTTCATTAGGTTTATTAATATCTACAACTATCGATGCAACAATTGCATTATTTTCCTTAATTGAACTTTTTACTAATCGATATACATCACTTGAATCAAGAACAACATCAGCATTTAAAGACAAAATGTAATCGCACTCTTTCTTGAGACAATAATTTATGAGTTTTGATAGAGAGCCTGTCCACCAATTTGATGAATCACCTTTTAAATAATGTATTTTCGGATAATTTTCCTTGATCCACTTTTCTGTTCCATCATCACTCCCGTCATCGAATAATGCTATTAGGAAATTTTCACTGTATATAGAAGGTATTGAGTTTTTTAAGACATCCAAATTGTTAAAACATGGAATAGCAACTCCAATTTTATATTTTATTTCCTCCACCATATCTCCGGCATTCGAAGTTCAGGACTGCTTTTAATGTTTCTAATGTCAAGTTTGTGCGGAAGAAATACTTCGTTATTATCCTTAATTTTTTGATATAAATCATTTCTTATAAAAGTCACTTCAAAAACTCTTGGTACATCAATACCCTCAAGGGTTGCTAGTCCACTGCAATTATTAGGGTGAACATGACAGATTACAAAATTTTTGTAAATTTTTTCAAAAATACTTGAAGCCATTCTAAAAAAATTTTTATCGAAAATGTTATGAAATCCATGAAACTCAATTATCATTGATGAAAATCTAGCTAAAGTTTGAGAATCCTCATATGACAATACATCGTATTCAGATCCTTCAATATCCATTTGAAGTATTAAGTTATTTGAATCATTAATTTTAGAAACTTTAATCCAATCGGATAAAGTAATAAATTGTTCATTGGTATTGTTACCAAGAAATTTTTTTAAAAAAGAAAAATTTTTATTACTGAATGGTGGTCCTGAAACACTTGCATCTGCCATAAATGACTTTATGTTATATTTTTCACTAAGCTCAAGCTCAAAATTTGCTGTAAAATCTACTCCTGGACTAAAGCAATAGTCAATATTTTGAAGTATATCTGGCATAAGATAGCCACCATCACCATCTCCTCCAACACGGAGAAGTTTAACTGATTTAAAATTATTCTTAAATCTGTGAATAAATTGTTTTACCTCGTCACTAGAGACAGGTTTATTTATTAAAATGCCCTGTTCTAGTGCAAATCTCTGCAAATTTTTTTTTAAATCACTAAGCTTCATTTTTTTGAGTTTTTACATATTTTAGCAAAACAATGTAGTCAGCTATTAAGAATTTTTTTTTCTCTAGAAGATTTTATAGAAAATGCGTAAGAAATTGCCAAACATAAGAACAGTAACATGAAAAATTGTGAGTATTGATTGTGTCCTCTCTCCAAAAGTAAGTATATTAAAATTACTGATGCCCATGAGTAACTGTAATAAGAATTTGATCTAAGCAATTTTATAAGTGCAATGATTGCACATCCATATATTAAAATAAGATAAATAATCCCCCCTTTTAAAATTAAATTATTTTCACCACGATGCATCATCATAAGGCCTTTTTCATGATATCTTCCAAAAGGGAAATGATTTGCTGCTCCCATTCCTTTTCCAATAATAAATTCATGAGGTTGAATTCGACTAAAATATTCTCTAGCTTCAATATCTCGAGGCTCCTCAACCTCTACTTCGGCACCTGAAAAGCCTCTACCCTCTATACCTTGAAATCTAAGGGATACAAATTCAGCTATTAACTTTATGTCATCACCATATTTATTTGTCATAAATACACTTCCAATAATTACAATTGCAATGATGCTAGATGTCTTTAGGTTGAGGCCAAGCTCACCTTTTTTATATCCTATATATGTTGTAAGCAATAAAGATAATCCAGCTCCTGCTAAATTAGCTCTTGAAAGCATCATAAAACTTGCGACTGTATAAATTCCAAATGTAAACAGAATGAATATTTTTCTCTTAAAATCAACATGCCAAATAAATGGTAATAAAATTATAGAAAGTTGAAGAACTGCAAATGCAGACTTTAACGAAACCTCTTCTTTGGATTCATCTACAATAATTCTGTCTTGAAGGGATTGAGCTGCCTGAAAACCATTTTCAATTAAATAATAAAAAGCAGTAAAGCCTCCAATAAAAACTAAAATCGATAACAAATTAATAATTCTATTACTCAACATATCTTTGTTAAAACTGTTATAAAGAAAGATAGATATTAATACAAATGCATTAAATATATCAGCTCGAATAAAGCCCCATTTATTTCCACTAAAAAAACCATAAAATAAATAAAATAAGAATATGGGCAGGTAAATCCATAATATTTTTTGATTATATTTACTTATCAAAACTACACTTATAAAGAACAATAAAAGTCGAGAAATAAATAAAAAATATTTTGCTAATTCACTTTCAGTCATTAGCATCAGACAAAACGAAAGATATATGGCTGCAATAAAAAAAATAACTAAATCGATATATTTAATCTTCATTTGCTTTTATAAAATTTAATGCTTTTCACAATAATCTCTTTCAAGTCTTAAGTTAGGATCTTGCCAAATTTCAAAAATATATCCTGCATCTAAAATTAAGCATGGATAATTTTTTAGTTGATTAAATATATTAACTTTACCAACGCCAGCTCCAATAAAGATGATGTCAACATTTTTGTCGATATTACTTACATCAATTTTATCAAATAAAGATTTATCTCTTGAAATTTGAGTCCAACTTATCGATTCAACTCCTTTTGAAAATAAAGAAGATTCTATTTTTGTTTTTCTATTCTCATTATATGAAGTTATTAAATGCACATTGGCGCCATTATAAATGTTCTGAAATCTTTTATTTGTTAACACTATATATACAAAATAAAATGGAAAATAATTTTTTTCATCTATATTTATATTATTCTCTTCAAAGAATGATAATGGTTTTGGTATGTATTGCTCAGTATAGAAATTAGGTTTAACTATTGTGTATATAGCTAAGATTCCATTCTTAGAAATATAGCTTAAGCAATCTTTATACTTAATTTTTGCATCATAAAAATCAGATTTATCGTATCTTCCTGAGGTATATGTTCTAGACCTGGCCTCAAATTTAGAACCTAGTATATTTCGATATAACTCTCCTAATAAGTTTTTAAGTAATAAAAAAAAAGGTTTTCGAAAATTTATTTCATCCTTTCCTAATAAAAACTGAAATTCTCCATCTGCAATTCTTATCACTGACAAATGTTCTTTATTTTTTTTGTATTTAATTAGTAAATTATAAAAATCATTGAGTAATACGTTACAATCCTGATCCTTGACCAAATATACGTAGCGATCTTCAGCGTCAAACAATTCATAATCTTCTAAAGTAAATTTTTTTTTAATCAAATTCATCAGAAAATATCAGACTTATTAATCAACATTAATTTTTTTTCCATATAAAAATTTTTAATGTGCGCATAAATTAAATTATATAAAGACTGCATCTTATGTATCAGAATATTATTTTGTTTAGCTTCCGAGAAACCTCTCAAAAGGTAATCGATTCTAATCTCATGATCGTCAAAAAGCTGCACAACTTCTTTCTTCCACTTACCTTTAATTATTCCAGTAAATACATATGGCATTAATTCATTATGGTTCTTTTTATATATGTCGTGATTGATGGTCATTATTTTAAAAGGTCTGTTTATAGTCCTTTTCGTTCCAAATTTTTCAAAATCCCATCCAGACTCCCATGATCGAATTACATTTAAAAGCATTGACTTTTTCCAGAAAGCAGCTTGAGTACTTATTCTATAACTTGCATTATTTGAAAACTCCCAAATCTCCTCACTTAGATCAGTTCTATTGAAAGGACCTTCAGAACATTGATCAGTTAAGTGAAGACAGTCAATTTTATTAGTCTTAAATATATCAAAAAAATATATTATT
>MDSZ01137587.1_pt1 | contig 13224 bp, 10 predicted proteins | sample 811201 | NCBI WGS metagenome assembly MDSZ01 (sample SAMN05326647, study PRJNA326480) | marine metagenome | isolation source: seawater | place: Indian Ocean: North | collected 2010
GATTCGATTCCAAAAATATACCGCCAAATAGTGGACGGAAGAAAGTATGGATGAAGTTCTCAGTAAAGCCTCGTGAACGCAGAAAATTAAACGTTGACTGTGATTTTTGTAAAAACAAATCTTCATCTTTTGTTCGGCTTACTTTCCACCTTAGAAGGCCGACTCTCAACAAATTAATTGGCGAAGTGAATAGATTAAAAATCCCCATAAAACCCTTCAGTGGACGGCGGAAAGGGTCACTGAATCGCCATATTTTTGATTTTGAACCCGGTCTTATAACGAGTGCTCCGGGCTCAAATGCTCGACAACCCAGCTGGTCGTAGTCAAACACTGAACTAGCAAGAGGATAACCTGTCTGCATGACATGAAATCCCCGATCTAATATGAAACCGGACTTCTCGATGCTGTTTAACCTACCACCAATACTACTACTTTTATCAAATAAATCGACCTCATAACCTCGTTGCTCTAGCAGTAAACTAGCATACAAACCGCTTATTCCAGCACCGACAACGGCTGCCTTCTTGCTCATTGAACCACTCATGCCGTTGTCGCATCGAGACCCAACTTTACTCTAAACTCGTCAAGATATGGTCCCATTGATTTAATCAGGAGAACCTCTGGGTGGGTTCTGATAACTAGTCCGTCAAGATACATCAGCGCTCTGATAATTGGGAACGCCTCCTCACCAAACTCCGCATTAGCAAGTTCGACTGCTGCTCTAACGGTTTGCATCATGATTCTGGTTAGGCTTTGTTCTCCGACCGGTTTCTTCTCGAAATCCGTGTAGATTTCGTTCATTCTGTTGAGATATTTCTGCATTTTCTTCCCAGTAGGCTTTTTTGTTGTCATATCTAACAACGACATAAATGCTGAATGCATCTCTTGTCGAGAAAGGTGCTCAAAGAAATTAAACAAGGAGCGATTAACAAACGATGGCGCATGACAAATTGCTCCATTGTCAATAAACACGAATCTGCCTTCTTTATCGATAATGCAGTTACCTGGATGAAGGTCACCATGGAATGTTCCAATGCCGAACAGGTAAGCACCATGAATGCGGAAGAGTTCAAGCAATGTGCTCCACTCAAGTGATTTATTTTCGATGCCTTCCTCAAGCGATATTCCGTCAATAAACTCCGACACTAATACGTTTTCATTTGATAATTCAGGGTAGTATACGGGAAAGCGTAATTTTGGTGTTGGGAATTCATCGGCGATTTGGGCTTGAATTTCAGCCAGTTCATTTGCCCCTGAAATTTCATTCCTCAGATCGAGTTCCCTCGTTGTGTAGTCAGCAACGTGATTCAATAATGCCATCGGGTTGCCCACTTTTCTGAGCCTCGGAGAGAGAATCAGGAATAGTCTCAACCAAGATCGCATTCTATCAACCTCCTTACGGAATTTGACCGCATTGGCTTGCTTTACGAACTTAATTACTACCTCATCACCGTTGTGTAGTGTTGCTCGGTGGACTTGTCCTACCGATGCTGCTGCTAGTGGTTTAGCATCGATTTGCTTAAAGTTGTCAAAGAAATTTGGAATTGCCTTGCTTTTCAGAGTAGCTTCCCAATCTTCAGGCGGTATAGAGGCAGCATGTTGATACAATTGCTGTAGTTGTTTGCACTTCTCTTCACCTAGTAAATCTGGCCTTAAGGCAAAGATTTGAGCAAGTTTGACTGCCATCAATCCTTGCTTTTGTATCCAGTCTAAATCTGCTGGTTTCTTGCGCAGAATTTGTCTCATAAACCTGAAGAACGTCAGCATTCGCATGTTTCGTAAAACCCCAACTTGGGTTTATCAATACATGTATATCTCAGTCTTCGCTATCATCGACGAAGACTAAGGTATAGCGCCAAAGTTCATCATCACTCTGGCCCTCTTCCCGCCTGATTCGGACATTACTATCTTCGGGATATCTTGACTTGAGAGCTCCTTCAATGATACCATCATCCAATTCCCACAGAGGTAATACCTCTTCTTCAGATAACGGAGGGTGAGTTAAATTTACTTTGATATGGAAGAATGGCACTGTGTCATATTCCAGTTCCCCTAAACCGGCATATTCCCACCAATCCATTAGTTCACTAAGAAATTCTACATGGCCATCGATGTTGCGCAGGCTGAATGCTAATTCAGCACCTATTCTTTGACCAACCTGACGTAGCATGGTTTTGATATCAATGCCTAACTGTTGCAGACTAAACACTGTGCCGTCTTGGAGTGCTGCGCGCGCTTGATTTATTTCCCTGCTAGATGCCAAAAAGGATTCTGGGTTGAATGGAGTATCTTCATCGGGCAATTCCCCACTAAAATCAAGTGCTTCTCTAAATTGTTCGAGGAAAGAGCCCTCCCCCACAGTTAATCTCAGGGGGTCGACTATTCGTTCCTCAGTGAACCGCTTTTTCGCGCTGTTGAAATCAACAGCACGATTCCAGATGGCCATCATAAATTCATAATGAGAGGATGCGAAGACTTCAGATGATACGACCAGCGCTGCGTCTTCCCTACCCCTGCCAACAGGGTTTTGTTCAACGAATAAAAATTGTATAACATCACTCTGATCTTTTAGCACTCCTAATGAGTTTACCTCGTCTGAGTGACGGATTTCAATAGACTCGTGTAGCTGGTCGAAAAATTTGAGTGTCCGGCGATCAAGTTGGGCTAACACCTTTACTATCACCCCACGCTCAGCAGCGGAATTGATTTCATCGACTGATGGAGACCTGCAGAGGTGTAGAATTCCATACCTTCCGAGAAACAGAACAAGTTGTCCGTCTGCCTCATTAGCCAACTCACCGATTCTTTTTTGGATGTGATCTCGACCTTTTAGCACGGCGAACTTAGCGCTCGCTTCCTCTTGACCGTTGTCTGCCTCAAGAGCATCATCTGAAGCACCTGACATAATATTCTCAAACGCTTTTGTTGTTCTGTCGATTCGTGACTTTTGATCTTTTATTAATTTCTTGAATAATACAGGTAAAGAAGAGCATGAGAACTTCATCGGTCTATCTGCAGTCACATTAACTAAACCGATCTGAGTCAATCTGGACAATGAATTGTATGCGTCTAAACGATTAGTGCCTAATTTCTTTGCTAAATCACTGGCTTTGAGCTCCTTGGACGATGAGAGTAAAACTAGAGACCTTGCCTCACGGTCAGTCAGGCCTGCCTCTTCGAAGAGCTCCACCCAGTCCATACCTTTACTCTCCAGAAAGTTTACTCAAAGTGTTGAGAATTTTTGCAACATGGCGACGTGGTCTAAACAACCAGTCGTAGCAGTAGTGAATTTTTCTATCAGGTCCTACAAGGAATGATGATTTACCTGGGAATTTACCCAGAAATATTGGTACCCCATACGCCATTGACACCTCTCTCTCTGGGTCGCTAAGAAGTGGAAAAGGTAGATCAAGCTCTTCTTTGAACCGACGGTGGTCTTCAACTGAATCTTCGCTAATGCCAATTATTTCAACGGGAGGAGATAATGACTGAAACAGGTCGTATTGTTCCTTGAAGTTGAGGCAACCTCGCTTGCATGTAGGGGAGCCATCTTTAGCATAGAAGAACAGAACTTTCCATTTATCATCATAATCTGCAAGAGAAACACTTTCGCCAGTGCTTGATTCGAGAGTGAAATTTGGTGCAACCTCGCCTATCAATTCCTTGGTCATGGTTCTACCTCGATTTGTTGGCAGAGAGACTATTCATTAAAAACGAATGGGAGAATGTGACCCATTCTCCTTGCCTTGGTTACGAGATATTCTTCATTATGAGACCCGATACCCTCAATGTGTTCGATTCTGTTCTCGATGCTTATTCCATTATCAATCATGCCTTTGATTTTTAGCGGGTTATTGGTCATCAATCTAATCTTGGTCACACCAATTGACTTTAGCATACCAGCACAAAAACTGTAGTCTCTTGCGTCTGGTGGATGGTTGAGCATAAGATTGGCGTCTAATGTGTCAAATCCTTGATCTTGCAGTGCATATGCTTTTATTTTTTCATGTAAGCCTATACCTCTACCTTCTTGTCGTAAGTATAGAATGGCACCGCAGCCATCCTCTTGAATGCGCTTCATTGATGCCTTGAGCTGGGGCCCACAGTCGCATTTTAGTGATGTAAATGCATCACCTGTTAGGCACTCAGAGTGTATTCTAACGAGAGGTATTCGATTTTTCTGTTCCAGCCCTACCGAAAGGATAGAGTGTTCTGAGCCATTCTCGTCTACCATGACGCGAATACGGAAGTTTCCGTGCTCGGTTGGCAAAAATGCTTCAGCTTCAATTGTCATTGGGTCAATGGTTCCGCTTTCCATAATAATAACTCTTGAAGATTAGTTTATAATGACATGTTTGTTTTCTAGCCTGACAAAAAACACCGCTTTATAGTCTTCCAAGATATTATTTCTATCATGGGTAGCGTTCGCTGTGATTTGGGTGTTGCAGCAGTGGTTACAGATAAATCCAAAATCTTACTTGTCAAAGAGTCCGCTGGAAGATACTCTGGTCACTGGGGACTTCCCAAGGGATATGTCGATGAAGGCGAATTACCTAGAGATGCTGCCTTACGTGAACTAAAAGAGGAATGCGCTGTTGAAGGAAAGGTCACGGGCATTTATGCAATAAGGGAGAACCTAACTGACATCGGCCCTGCGGTTTTTATTGCTTACAGTGTGAGCCTTCTACCCAACCAAATGCCTATTGCAGCCAGTGAGATTGATGAGGTCAGATTCGTTAGTATAGAGGATTTTGATGACTTGAAGTGGGTAAGTGAAGCGATGAAATCAATCGCTTACAATGCCCTTAACCAAATACCATTCTCGACAACTGATTACACACAGCAACGTGGCTACCCATACCTCTTACATCAAAACAAAGAGGTGAGAGTTTGAGTTCAAACATTCTGGACAGAGTCAAACTCGTCAATGATAAGCCCATCAACGAAGCAGGGGAGTTTATCCTATACTGGATGATTGCAACTAGAAGATACAACTACAATGCATCCCTACAATTCGCTGCAGATTTGGCAATCAAACATAATGTTCCGCTCCTGGTAATCGAAGAGATTTCGACTAGTCATAAATTTGCTAATGACCGAATAGCAACCTTCATGATACAAGGTATGGTTGAAAATATTTCAACATTCAGAGATAACAAAATTAGATACATCCCTTGGGTCGAAACCCCATTGAGCGGCCCCATCGGATTGTTGAAGCAAATTGCGCAAAGGGCAACCATCGTAGTCAGCGACGATTTTCCCACATACTACCCACAAAGAGCTATTAAGGCAGCCAGCGAATCGGTTCCAGTGCAGATGTATGCTGTTGATTCAAACGGTGTAATCCCAATGTCATGGACTGAAAGCGCTCACTCAACTGCCCACGGATTTAGAAGGTGGATACACAATAACTTCGCAAAGTGCCCCGAAACCTGGCCCCTTAGAGATCCAATAAAAAATAACTCTGGATTGACGATGGACGACAAATTATTTTCCTCGATAATGGATGACTGTAGCGTCAAATTGCCACCATTTGAATGGCTATGGAGGTGCTCTGAAGGAGGCTCAGTCGGAAAAAAAGCACTTTCAGCAATAGACATCGACCATGAAGTAGAGCCGGTGAGGATGGCTACTGGCGGCAGAACAACGGCAAAGCGAAAACTATCTTCGTTCCTCACAAACAGTTTAGAAAGATATCACCTTGACCGAAACAGTGTTGAAAACTCAGCGGTTAGTGGACTATCTCCTTGGCTACACTTTGGGCATATTTCTTCAGTTGAGATTGTTGAACAAATTCTAGAGCAGAGTGATTGGACCCCTGATCACATAGACATGTCTAGGAAAGGCTCCAGAGAAGGATGGTGGGGGCTTAGCCAAGGCGTTGAAAGCTTCCTCGACCAGATTATTACATGGCGGGAACTTGGATTCAACAACGCATATCATAATGAAGACCACAACAAATTCGAATCTATTCCAGAATGGGCGAAAAAAACCCTCGCTGAACACTCAGATGATGAAAGAGTATTGTATACACTAGAACAAATCGAAAACGCTGAGACTCATGATGAGATTTGGAATGCAGCACAAAATCAACTTGTCAAAACAGGAATTATCCACAACTACTTGAGAATGTTATGGGGTAAGCGAATTCTTGAGTGGGCGTCAACACCTGAAGAGGCGGCAAACTGGATGATACACCTAAATGATAAATATGCCTTAGACGGAAGAGATCCGAATTCGTATACCGGTATATTTTGGGTCTTAGGGAGGCACGACAGAGCATGGGGCCCAGAGCGCGCAATCTTTGGAAAAATAAGATACATGTCGTCTGAAAACACTCGGAAAAAAATGAATCTCAAGCCATATCTCCAGCAATATAGGAGTCGATAGTGTGAGTATTGTGTTTGAACACAAAACACACGTCGATAACTCATTAGAAGAGGCATTTGCTTGGCATGAAAGAAAAGGCGCATTTAGAAGACTAATGCCGCCATGGGAACTTGCCGAAGAGGTTAGGGCAGACGACAACTTACAGGAAGGGTCTCAGCGGATTTTTAGATTCCCAATGGGCCCAATCAAAATGAGTTGGGTTGCCCAACACACAGCATACAATCCGCCTTACTCGTTTGAGGATATCATGCTTAAGGGGCCCTTTAAGTCGTGGCACCACACCCACAAATTTGAAGAAATCTCAGATGGTAAAGTATTGATTCATGACAAGGTCAATTACAAGCTTCCCATGGGTTTTCTCGGTAACATTGTCGCTGGAAAAATGATCAAAAGACGCTTAACTAGGATGTTTACTGCAAGGGAAATAAGACTTGAACGCGACTTGAAGCGACATGCTGAATTTAGCCACATTAAAAGGAAGAAGATTCTAGTTGCTGGCTCTTCTGGTCTTATCGGAAGACAATTAGTTGCCTTCCTAGATACTGGTGGACACGACGTTTGGCGATTAGTGAGAAGGACTCCCAAAGACGGTGAAAAGGAAATTTCGTGGTCACCCAAAGATGGTTCGATTAACGCTTCTCAATTAGAAGGCTTCGATACGATAATTCACCTTGGCGGGGCTGGCATTGGAGATAAGAGATGGTCAAAGAAGCGCATGAAACTCATCGAAGAGAGCAGAACTAAAAGCACCAAACTATTATCAGAAACCATTGCTAAATTAGAAAAGAAACCTGAATCGTTCATCATTGCCAGTGCAGTTGGCTGGTATGGTGAGAGGGGCGATGAAATTCTTGACGAAGACTCAACACCTGGTGAAGGATTCCTTCCAGAAACCTGTGCAAATTGGGAGCAATCGAGCCAAGCAGCACAAGATGCTGGCGTTCGGACCATACACCTCAGAACGGGTATCGTGCTAGATGCAACAGGTGGTGCCTTGGGCAAAATGCTGCTACCGGCAAAGCTAGGTGGAGGCGGGCCAATTGGTCGAGGCAAGCAGTGGTATAGTTGGATTTCAATGGACGATCAGATATATGCTACGCATTATCTTACAATGAACTCTGATTGTGAAGGTGTGTACAACCTAACAGCACCTAACCCTGTTCGACAAAAAACATTTGCTAAGGTTCTGGGTAAAGTATTACGCAGACCTGCATTTATCCCAACACCCCCATTTGGTATCTGGCTACTGTTTGGCAAGATGGGTGTGGCACTAACAACAGAAAGCACGAGAGTCACACCAACAAGATTGCTACAAGCTGGATATGAATTCGAACATCAGAACTTAGAACCTGCTCTGAGAGATTGCTTAGGAATATGGAAAAATTAGAAATTCAATCTCGGCTTCCTGATTATACCCAGTGCAAATTGTAGTTTCCTGTAAAAACTCATGGTTAATCTACGAGTGAATACATCGCCGTTGCGCTTCATTGCTTCTTCGAGAATTGCATCATAGGCTGCACACATCAACGAGGGAGAATACCTAGCATCTTTATCAAGCAGCGACAATAACCCAACTGCATTTTTGCGATGAGCCATGACGTGGTCCAGATAATGCCGCATAAAGTCTTGCCAGCCGACCGAAGATGATAATTTTCCAGACATCAGGTCTTCTTCAGTAATGCCGAATTTCGTAAGTTCCTCCGTGGGCAGATAGATTCTATTGCGACTAAGGTCTTCTTGAATGTCTCTTAATACATTAACCATTTGCAGGTATATCCCCATTTCAACAGCGTGCCGGCGCGCATTTGGATCGTTGTAACCATAGATTTCTACCAGACACAAGCCTACTGTAGATGCAACACGATAACAGTAACGGCGGAGGTCTTCAAAGCGCTGATACTTTGCACAATATAAGTCATCTTCCATACCAGAAATAAGCTCTCTCAAGTGGTCTAGTTCAATAGGGAATTTTTTGATGACGTCCGAAAGTGCAATGAAAATTGGTTCGTCGACTGCTTGGCCAGTAGCGATTTTGTCGAGGTTTATTCGATACCACAACAAAGAACGTAGTTTATTGATATGATTTTCGTCGTCGTTGAGCGGTTCGGATTGCTTATCGATTGAAAGTTGTATGCTTCTATTCTCTGCCTGTTGGTTTAGATGGGATAAGTCCTGGTCGGGTAGCCAGTCACCATCGACAATGTCGTCAACTCTTCGGCAAAAGGCGTAGAGTGAGTTAACTGCCCTACGCTTGTGTATTGGTAGGTGTCTGAACGACCTAAAGAAGGAGCTGGAGGCGTTGCGAGCTATAACTTCACAGTGCTGATAAGCACTTTCTAATCTATCAGCGACCGTGGGCTTCTCTTGTCCTAATTGAAAGATTGAAACCACATAATCACCTAACTACAGACTGGCAGTAGTCTAAACCAGCCTTATTGATATATCAAGTATAGTATGCTACCGATATATTTTGTGACTCGTCAAATCACGCAAGCTGGTTCCAATCTACCTCTGCTTCGACCATTTCAATCTCGTCTACATCCATCTGCGCTAGCTGCAGTTTTCCTGACAGTTCATCGTTTACAGCGTGCCAGTATGAATAGGCTTCAATCACCCAAATCCCTGATTCTCTAGTACCATTTCCTGACCCTTTTACCCCACCGAATGGCAGGTGAGCCTCTGCACCAGTTGTGGAGTTGTTGATTCCCGTCATACCTGCTTTGATGCCTGTCTTATACCGGTATGCTTCAAGCCGATCGTTGGTGTAAATTGCTGAAGATAAGCCATAAGGGCTCGCATTAGCGAGGTGTAAAGCATGATCAAAATCATTTGCCTTGACAACGGTAACTAATGGTCCGAAAATCTCTTCATGGAAACATTCCATATCTTCTGTAACTTCAGTAAAAACATGAGGCCACATGAAGACACCCTCCGCTGGGTCTCCAACAAAATTTTCTGGCTTGCTATCTACAGTAATTTCGCCTTGTCCCCAGATTTGTTTAGCACCACTGGCTTTTGCCATCTCTACGCCGTCTAGGAAATCTTTACCATACTTTTCTGACAACATTGGCCCGTAGAGGACATCTTTGTGGACCAAAGAATTCCCGATTTTCGTTGACTTTACTTTGTCCATGAATTTGTCCATGAACTCATCGTAAATGTCCTTGTGGACAATAAGATTACCAAGACTCGTACAACGCTGCCCGGCAGTCCCAAATGCGCCCCAATAAGCCCCTTCAACCGCGTTATTGATATCGGCTGATGGCATCACGACGAGAGGGTTTTTCCCGCCAAGTTCTAACGAACACGATACCAAGTTTCGTCCACAGACTTCACCAATCATTTTACCAATGCCAGTCGAGCCAGTGAATGAGATTTTATTGACTAGTCCTTCATCTACAGCATCTACTAGGTATTGGCCAGCGCCGCTACCTTTGCCGTGAACTAAATTTATCACGCCATCAGGTAAGCCTGATTCGTGCATTATCCTGGCAAGCGCAAATGATAGCAATGGGGCGTCTTGTGGACTCTTCCACACACAGGTATTACCGCACATTATCGCTGGAATCATCTTCCAGAAAGGCACTGCTGAGGGGAAATTACAAGCGTTTATGATTCCACAAACGCCGAGCGGTCGACGATAAGTGAACAACTCCTTGTCTGGTAGTTCTGAGTTGACAGTTTGACCATAGAGCCTACGGCCTTCTGATTGAAAAAACAAACATGTGTCAATCGCTTCCTGAATCTCACCTCCTGACTCCTTCAGTGTCTTTCCAATTTCGCGGGTCTCAAGCGCCACCAATGCCTCTTTGTGTTCCATCAAAAGTCTACCCATATTGCCGATAATCTGTCCCCTGGTAGGTGCTGGTGTTGCGGCCCAATCGGCAAATGCCTGCTGAGCGGCCTCGAGCGCATTTCTAACGTCATCTCTTGTAGAGAGAGGAAATTCTCCTAAACAGTCTGCTAACAGTGCTGGATTAGTCGATGTAAATGTCGCTCCGTCGCTAGCTGAGGTTAACTGACCATTAATGATATTGTAACCGCGTACTGCGGGCTTGCCGTTTGGGTTTTCCATTGAGATAAATTCTAATCCCGTCTCGAGAACATGAACCATGTCTAGCCCAGCGAAGTCGGATTATTGAACATAATGGTCTATGATTATGAGAAATTGTATCGAAAATGACCATGGAGGGTTTAAATCACATGACCATTAGAGATTAATGCTTCGTGATTGGGCTGAAAGTAATAAACTGCGAGCACTAACGAGGTAAAGGAGCAATTGTTATGTCAGGCCAAAACGAAACCATCTCATTAACTGTGGAAAAATCCATTCCATCCGATGTAGGACATGGTAGAGCAAGAATCTCAGGCGACTCTGGCTTAGAACTCAAACCTGGAGACATTGTGTTAATCAAGGGAGAAAAGCGGTCCACAGCAGCCATCTACTGGCGCAGTCGCCCTGAAGATAACAAAATGGCAATAATAAGAATTGACGGAATAATCAGAAAAAATGCTGGAGTAAGTTTACGAGATAAAGTGACGGTCACAAAAGTTGAGGCGGAGGAATGCAAGAAACTAGTTATCTCCCCTGTTATGGCCAACAAACAGAAAGTAAAATTCGGACCGGGAATAGAAGGCTTCGCTCGTCGTGGCCTACAAAACCGGCCAGTGGTTCAAGGGGACAGAATATTCATTCCAGGAATGACACTATTCGCTGAAGCATTACCATTTGCTGTAGTTCAAACTACCCCAAAGGGAGTTGTCAAAGTTACCAACGATACTGATATTGTAATAAAAGATGAAGCTATCGATGATGAAGATATCGGACAATCAGAAGGTATCACCTACGAAGACGTTGGTGGAATTGGCCAACAATTACAAAAAGTAAGGGAGATGATTGAGTTACCTCTTAAGCACCCAGAACTGTTCCGACGACTAGGGATAGACCCCCCCAAGGGTGTTCTACTACATGGCCCACCCGGCACTGGTAAAACCATGATTGCAAAAGCCGTGGCTACAGAAACCAATGCACACTTCAAGAGTATCAACGGACCAGAAATCATCAGCAAATACTACGGAGAATCAGAAAAACAACTCAGAGAAATATTTGACGATGCTAGTGATAATGCGCCGGCGATAATTTTCATTGACGAAATCGACTCTATTTGTCCGAAACGTGAGGATGTAAGCGGCGAAGTGGAACGTCGTGTTGTTGCGCAAATGCTGACTCTCATGGACGGAATGCAAGGACGGGACAATGTTGTGGTAATCGGTGCAACAAATCGCAGAGATGCCCTAGACCCGGCGCTACGTAGACCGGGTAGGTTCGACCGAGAAATTGAGATTGGCGTGCCGGATCGTGATGGAAGAAGTGAAATCATGGACGTGCATACCCGACAAATGCCAATGTCCGAAGACTTTGATATCACATGGATTCTAGATAATACATATGGTTTTGTTGGAGCTGATCTCGCAGCGTTAGTAAGAGAAGCGGCAATGAAAGCGCTGCGCAGATACTTACCTGAAATAGACTTAGATGAGGATACAATACCGCCTGAGGTATTAGAAAAAATGGAAGTATGTATGGAAGATTTCCATCAGGCAATTAAGGACATTGAACCATCGGCACTAAGAGAAATATACGTCGAAGTTCCAGAGGTTACGTGGGACGAAATCGGCGGTCTTGAAGACGTTAAAAGTAGACTGAAAGAATCAGTTGAATGGCCATTAACCAAACCCGAATTGTTCGAACACTTCGGTATAAAACCACCTCGGGGCATCGTCATGTTTGGAGCACCAGGGACAGGAAAGACCTTGCTGGCTAAAGCAATTGCCAATGAAGCACAAGCCAATTTCATTAGTATCAAAGGACCTGAGATGATATCTAAGTGGGTTGGTGAATCAGAGCGAGCTGTGCGAGAGATATTCAAGAAGGCTAAGCAATCCTCACCTTCTATCATATTCCTCGACGAATTCGAGTCAATTGCCAACATGCGATCATCAAGTTCTGGGGACGGGAGTGATGTTTCCAACAGAGTAGTCAATCAATTGCTAGCAAGCATGGACGGTGTTGAATCGATTGATGGAGTTATTATTGTCGCAGCGACAAACAGGCCAGAGATGATTGATCCAGCACTGCTACGTAGCGGTAGATTCGAGCGTGTGTTACACGTTCCTCCGCCAGATGTAGGCGCCAGAGAAGCAATATTCAACATACATTGCAAAGGCATGCCCCTCTCTAACTTCTCAATCAAAGACATACTCAAAGGGATGGACGGATTTACCGGCGCTGATATTGAAGCGGTTTGTCGAGAAGCAGCATTGATATGTATGAGAGCCAACAAAAAGAAAGTCACAAAGAGTCATTTTGAAGAAGCAATTGGCAGAGTTAGGCCAACTGTCACTCCTGAAATGCTCGAGTATTACCAAAAAATGGAGACTCGACTTACTTCTGGAATGTCTAACATCAAACGCACTAAGGACTTCAGCCACGGCATTGAGACAATGTGATGGCAACCGACGCATTCAAGGACTGAAAGAATATCAGTTAATCAAAGAGGCGAGTTATCATGGCGGTATTTGCTAATGAGGTCATGGGTCGCGACGTTGTTGATTCACACAACGAGAAACTTGGGGAAATCAGCGACTTAGTAATCGATAAGTTGTCGGGCTCCGTAACGCAGATTGTTGTAATACTCGAAGGAAATTTAGATCCCACGTTGCTACCTTGGGATTATAGAGATGGTAGAATGATCATACCCATTGACGACGTGGCCAGAATATCTAATCGGATACATCTTCGCAAATGATATTTTGATGAGCATTTCATATTCA
>MDSZ01058359.1_pt1 | contig 13223 bp, 11 predicted proteins | sample 811201 | NCBI WGS metagenome assembly MDSZ01 (sample SAMN05326647, study PRJNA326480) | marine metagenome | isolation source: seawater | place: Indian Ocean: North | collected 2010
CTCCGGGGACACTCCTGGCGACTGACGACGACGCGTGCCACGACCACCGATACTACTACGACTCCTCGTGCTCTCATGTCGTCGTCGTCGTCGGCGGCGGTTGAGCTCGCGGCTCCGTGGTGTTTCAACATCGACGCGCGAAAGCAGGACCAGGACACCGGCACGACGTCCTCGATTGCGTTCAAACACGTGCGACTGTTTTTGAAAAATCGTTTTGGCGATCCGGGCGATGACGTCAAGGCGCTCGAGGAGTCGCAGAAACGGGAAGGGTGCTCGATGGCCACGCCGACGAGCGAGTTCGTCTTGCGATTCGGCGCGGACGACAAGAATAAGCACTACCGAGACGTGTCGTTTCGCGACGTTAAAAAAGTTTTCGGGAAAATGATCAAAGATGGGAAACTGACTGTGCAACTTGGGAAGAATGAGCTGCTTTTGTGCAAGGGAGACGCGCGAGAATGCGGACGGTTGTTGAAACTGATCACGACCATGAAACAAGCACCAAGTGCGGACCGAGTGCAATTTTTATCCTCCATTGGAAAGTGTTCATGCTGTCACAGCAAATCTGTGATGAAAGAGAAGAAGGAAGAAGAGCGCGATATGAAGGCGAAAGAACGCGAACGGGTGAAGGAGGAGGAAAAGAAACAGAAGATGATGAAACAAGAGGAGAAGAAGCAAGAGAAAATGCAAGAGAAGAAAACAGCGTTGGTTGAAAAGCTGGAAACGCTCGAATCGGTCCGGGAGGAGATTAAAATGAAGACGGAAAAATACACGGAAGAGAAGGAACAGTTGAAAGCGAGCAAAAAGGCAGTGAAGGCGTTGCAGGAACAAATCGAAGAGGAGAGAAGGATGTACGCGAAAGAGAAGAAAGATTTGGCGACGGAGAAAGAGGCGATGGAGACGGAGAGGATGGCGATGAACGTAGAACGGTCTCGATTGAACGCGAAGATTGAGGAGAATAAGGAGTTGAAGATGAGAGTGGAGAGGGAGAGAGAGGTTGTCGAGGAGAAGCAAAGAGAGGTAGAGAAGTTAAGGGCAGAGAAGGAAGAGTTGATTGGGAACTTGGAAAGAGAGGTGGATGAGTTGAAACAATCGAGAAAAGATGTTTTGCGATCGACGCCAGGCGGTGAGAGCGCGAAGAATAAGAAACATAAAAGTAGAGTAGCAGGCTGCGGAGAAGAAACGCCGACAGATGAAGAAAATAATGTAAAGTTTCCGAAACCAGAACGAACGTCTACGGATTCCTTTTACGGCGGCAACAACAATGAAAACAACGAGAAAACGTTCAAGAGGAAAGCACCAGCATCGGCAGCGACCCCAAATAAGAAACTTTCGCCTGAGAAGAAATCGTCCCAACGGAAAGTCATTCTCGAGGACGACGAGTCTTCTTCCGAGGACGAGACGCCGGAGAAATTTGAAAATAGAAATGAAAACGTAGAGGAGGAAGAAACTGAAGAGGACGTAGAAGCCGCGCGAGTCATCGCTGAAAACGAAGAGAGAGTGAAAAAAATGCGACAAGCAGAACTCGAGCGCCAGCGGATGGAGAAGGAGCGAGAGGAAGCCGCAAAGGCGAAGAGAGTTCGATCTCGAGGGCCGAAGGGCGACGCAGAACGCCAATTTTTGAAAAAGTCCAAGGAGGAAATCAAAGAGCAAAAGTTGCAAGATAAAGAACACCAAAGAAGACGACAACAATTAGCCGCGGAATCGAAGCAAAAGTCTATGAGTTACACCAAAGCCACTGCAAAGAAGGGGGAGTACGAGGAACACAGAAAAGCGTTAGAATCTATGAAGGACGCAAAGGAACACTCCGTGAGGTACGGTTCGATACCTTGGCCGCCAGAATCGAACATTTTTCTCTTTAACGTCATGGACGATGCGAACGAGAGAAAAATGAAAGTGAACGTGGCGTTGAAATTCTGGCATCCGGATAAGTTTAGGCAAATGTTTGGCGATAAGATGGCCGAGGCAGACAAGGACAAAATTTGGGAAAGAGTGCAAGCGTTGAGCACCAAGTGCATCCAGTACAAGATGGCAGCAAACGCGAGAGGCTCTTATTAGCGTAGCAGCAAATAGAAGAATGCGCGCATAAAACGAGAAGCATTTAGTGTATACACTTGTACCAGGTGTATCTTTCGTTTTTCTTATTATACGTACATGCATACGCATAAATATTACAGCACGGTATTATTATTACATTCTCTTCTCAATACCACATCCCTTTCACGGCGACGCTGGCATCAAAATCCTTCACGTGTACGGGAACGTATAATTCCTCGCCTCCTTGCACTCTGACGTACGCATTCAAATCTTCCAAAGTGTTAACATACACCGCTTTACCTAAAGCTGCGCATGCGCCGTCATTTCGATTGATACCAAAGCTCGACCACCAACACTGCACTTTCATTTTCGTCCCCGGATGGACCACGTATAACGCTTTCAATTGCGCTTGGCAATGCGCTGGTCCTAACGCTTTTGATAAAAGCATTTCAAACTGCTCGGACGTCAGCGAATCGCTGTTTTGTCCGGTATGGTGATAAATGATGATGAAACCAGACGATGCACCTTCTTGCGACGCGTTGACGACGTTATTCGCGAGAGACATGGCTAACAAATCACCTTCGCCTTCTCGAAGCATTCGCTCCGCAAACGCGCCGATGATGGTGATGATCCGCCTACCGGCAAAATCGGCATGTGTTTCCGTAGTCACCGCTCTGGTAACAGTTTCGAGCGTGTTGAGTTTATCGAGAGAGCGCGAAACGACGCGCAACAATTTCGCGTATTCAATCTCTTCGTTTTCTAAATTCGTCGTATCTTCCACCGAGGATAAGGACTGGTCGTAATTCGCGTTCAGTTTCGTCGACTCGTTCAACAACAACCATGGTTCAATGGTGCCTTGACTTATCGATTCTAATCGCGCTCTGCGTTCTTCTGGCGTTTCATGTTGCGAAATAAACGTCGCACCTGTCGCTGGTGTCGCGATGGTCACGCCGAGAGGCACGTTCAACACTTCCGATACGTTGTTCATGGCGTATTTATCGGATTTCAACAAGCCTTTCCCGTGCGGGGAGCGTCGCCCGCCTTTACACTCTATCGCAATCTCTACGCTCTTTCTCTCTTTTTGTTGAAGCTTTTGCGAGTTCGTAGTATCGGTATTGTTAACATTTTCACCATTCGCTCTCTCTCCTCTCGCGGTGGCGAGATCTTCGTCTTCGCCAATGCTCGAGTCGTCACTCGTCGATCCGTTAGAGGGCATCTCATCGTGTCGACTCGGAAACGCATCGATCGAAATCGTTCTTCCCACAATTACTATCTCCCCATTTTCGTCGCACTCCATCGCCTCCTCTCGACTCCGTTGCAACTCGATCAAGTTCCTTGGAAAGTATATGGGTAACACGTCCTTCTCGTAAAACGCCTTCGTCTCCTCGTCGGGAAACAAAATCACTACGCTCTCTAATTTATGCGCCCAATTCTCCAAAAACCTTCTCACCGTTCTCGCCAACACCTCCGCGCCTTCCTTCCTCGGGTAACACTTCCGTTCGTCTCTATGCAACAACGTCAACCCGACATTTCTCGACCCGACTTCATCTTCTATGCACATGCTCAGCGCGTTTCGATAACAATGCACCAACGCGGTCTCCGCGGCAGTTTTATACTTCTCCACGTACCTCGGCACCACGCAATGTACTAAATGTTTCACTCCGGGTAACCGCCCGCCTTTGGTCACGACGCAATCTCCCGTCCTCGCTTTACCGTTTGTCGTCGCGCCCCCATTGTATCCTTGCTCCATGAACTCTTCGTTAATCGCCACAGTCCCAGCTTTCCGTCGATACTTGTTCGTCCCAATCGGTTGTCTCTCCGAAACGACGTCTTCGTTGCATGCTAAACATATCGTTGAGATCTTCGGCGTGTTCCACGGCGCGTCGCCTTCCGTCACCAATCGCAAACAATTGTTCACCTCTCCATCGATTGGAAAGAGCGCGTCTCGCGCGTTCCCGGTGTTTCTATCGAACGCTTCTTTCGGCGACCGCGGACTTGTGCTCAACTGCGCGACATTCTTCGCGCCGCCGCGTCTCCTTCCTTTTCTTCTCGCTTTCGAGCCGCCGCCATCCCTGTCCTCTTCTTCTTCTTCTTCTTCTTCTTCTTTATTAAAGTTGTCGTCGTCGTCCTCTTCTTCTTCCGCGTCCGAAACGCCGTCGCGCGACAATCCCGATGATTTTGCCCACGTCAGCGCGCCGTGCGCGTCGAAGTCGTCTCCTCTCCCGTCTTCTTCCGTCTCCGTCGTCGTCGTCCGCAGCCTCTCCAGGTCGCTCGCGTGTCGCGTCGTCGGGAACGACGAGAACATTATTCGGATTTGCGACGACGACGATACTAATATGATTCGAGATGGTTTTGATTATTGGAGGCCCAAAGTCGTCGTCGTCGTCGTCGTCTCTATACACTCTTATATACTAAAGCGCTCTAAAGGGGTTTGGTATGTAGAGTCTCTCGGAGGAGGAGAGACGACGACGACGATGATTCGAGACCTCGGTTTTGTGCGATTATTGGAGGCTAACAATAAAGCGCTTTAAAGGGGTTTGTTATGTAGAGAAGTCTCGGAGGAGGAGGAGAGAAAAGGGTGTTGAAAAAGAGAGGATTCTTTTTTTCTTCTAAACCCTAATCCTCTTTTATTTAGGGTATGAAATAAAAGGACTCTTCTTCTTCTTCTTCTTCTTCTTCTTCTTCTTCTTTTAAGTGTGTGTGTACGAAGAGAGGACACGAAGACGCACAACGATACTACTCCTATGTGGACGACTAAAGGGAGAGGACTTTGAGAGCACCACCACCACCACCACCACTGGACGACGACGATAAAAAAAATGGCCAAGAAAGGGCGGGCGGCGCGCATTCTGAACGCGCTGCATAAAGTCAACGGGACGATGCAATCGGAGGCGCTGAAACGAAGGGAGAGGAAACGGCCGTCGAAAGAGTTTGGCGTTGATGCGGCAAAATCATCATCGTCGGCTTTGTCAAAAAAATCGCAGTGGGGGAAGAAAAAGCAAAAAGCGAGGGACGCGAAGGAGGCGAACGAGGCGCACCACAGCGGGGTGCGAGCGCTCGTGCTCGGAGACGGGGATTTTAGCTTCAGCGTCGCGCTGGTGACGGTCGCGAACGGAGACGGAGGGAATTTAGTGTGCACGGGATTGGAAAAGAAGGTAGACGAAAAAACGACGGAGTTGGTGGAGGTGTTACTAGACGCTGGGGCGAAAGTCGCGCACGGAGTGGACGTTTCGAGGAGGTTAGACGACGACCACCTCGCCGCTCTATTTGAGAGCAATAGCAGTAGCACGAAGATGAGTACGACAAAGAAAATGGACAGAGTGTATTTCAATTTTCCAGACGCCGGGTTCGGAGCCATGGCGTCGCTCGCGCCGACGAGAATAGCCAACGAAAAGTTGTTAGAATACATATTCGAGAGAAGTTCGGAACATTTGAAAGTGAAAGGGGAGTTACGAGTGACGTGTTTTGACGACGCGCACGCGGCGGCGTTACCGACGGAAGCATGCGAGAAGCTCGCGTTCGTGAAGGAAAAAGAACGGTTCCGGTTGAAAGCGAAAGTTCCGTTTGTTTGGCGGGAGTATCCTGGATACGAATACAAGAAGACAATACTCGAACGCGACGAGGAGGGGGTAGACGAGGAAGAAGAAGAAGAAGAAGAAGAGCAAGACTCTAATTTTGATGCAGAGAGCAAAGCAGCCACTACTTTGGTGTTTGAATACTTAGGAAACACTAGTCATAGCACGTAGTATAAAATATATGGTCGTAGATTGTGATATGTTTATTAAAAGACACGCACGGATTTTATAACGCGGTATTAAAAAATTAATTATCGTCGAAATCCGGATCCCCGGTCACGTAACCAAAGTATTGCAACATCGGCACCACGAAGGAAATCACCAATAAACCGACGACGACGTTCGAGAAGACTTCTCTCTTCGCGCCGGTTTCTTCCCTCGTTTTGAAGGTTCTGCTCATGTCCTTCTCGTACTTCGTCGGAGGCCCCGGATCCTCTTTCCCTTCCAACACCGCCGCAATCCTACCGATACTCGACGTCATTGCTTCGTTGAACTTCTCGTACTCGAGGTTAATCGGCACGTTCTTGCTCAAAACCGAGTCCAAAACGTCGTTGCCAACTGCTTTTAAAAATTGCGGTCCGCCGACCACCGCCGCCTCCTTCGCCGACTTCACCAACAAAAAATTCCCTTTCGTGTTCCCTTCCTCCAACGTCGGGTACCAGGTTTCCAAAACCTTATCGCCGAACGCGTACGGGTCTTGCTCGAATACCAATTTACGAACCGTAATGACGTTCAAGTGATACCCGGTTTGATCTTCGAGTTCTTTCAACGTCTTGTTGATTTCCCCCGAGGACGCGCGAGACATGATTCCAGCGTCGTCGACAATATACCCCTCCGTCGGTGCGGGTGTTTGCAAAATCTCAATCTCCGATGCCTTCGCCGCATCGACGCAAGACGTCAAAGACATCGCGGACGCCAACGCGAGCGCGGACGCGCCCAAACCGAGTCTCTCGAGAAGCATCGTTCCAGCGGGGTTCCGCTGTGTCTCCTTCTTCTTCTCGGCGTCAAGGTCCTTTTCAACACCACAGAACGACGATGTCGATGTCGACGACGACGACGATGGTGACGAGGGAAACGCTCTGCATTTTGTCGTCGTAATCGGATTCGTCGCTCGCGCGTTGTCGTGCTGCTTTCCGACAAAACGCCTCGCTCCGATTCTCCTCGAAAACGACGACGACGACGACGACGCTTTGGTGGTCTTCTTCGCGTTGGTGATGATGGTGCTGCTGCTGATGGACGTCGTCATTGTACTACTCTCTTCTATGTCTCCTCGACGATGACACGAAGTCTGGTGGAAGAGACAAAGCGCTCTCTCTCCGAAGAAGACCCAAAAAGGAAGATTTTGTGTTTAGGGTTTTATATGTTTAGGGTTTGTATCTTTTTTTTCCTTTCGGGTCCTTTTAAAAAATGATTTTGGATGGAAAGTCATTTTTTAAAGCACGACGCGCTTTCTGGTTGTGGTGTCGACAAAGGCACGAACGCGCACGAACGCGGCGATGATGACAACAACAACAACAACAACAACAACGACGACGACGACGACGACGATTTTTTCGAGCAGCAGCGCGACCAAAAGCGCCGCTTTTTTGAGAAGAAGAATGGAAAGGATGAGAGGACCGAAACAACATCAACCACCTTTTCTTCTTTTTGCCGGGAACAAAAGGGCGTCGTCGTCGTCGTCGTCGTCGCGCGCGTCGTCTTCTGCGTCCGCGTCGTCGTCGAAAGCGACTTTGACGTCGAGTCCTCCTCGAGCAGCAGCGGCGGTCTTCTCGAGTGGCGAGAGAACAGCATCGGGCTTTTTGCCGTTACGCCGGAAAAGAGCGAGGACGAGCGGTGTCGTCGCGAGGAATACCAACGACACGAACCAAAACTGGAACTCGAGAGACAATTTTGATGGTGGAAATGATGGAAGCAACAGAAGGAGCAGGAGCGGCGGCGGCGGCGGCGGCGCGAACGAAAAGGGTGAGAGTCAATTCATCCCGCTGGAAGAGGAAACCGAACGAGAGTTTCGCGAGCAATCTCTGAACAGAATAAAACAGTTCATCGACGAAACCGCGGCGGACCCGGAGAAAGCGATGAAAGATCCGAAGACGGTTGGGCAGAAAGTTTTGAATTTGATGATGGAAATGTGCGAGATTTGGAACCCGCCAAAATTTTTATGGCGCACGGCGGCGACGTTGCTGTTAGCCGGGAACGTCTGTTATCGATTGTTAATGAAACCGGCAAAAGTGAATAAACGAATCAATGCGAAACAGACGATCGAGCAAATCGCGAGGATAGGACCGGAGACCTTAGGGGTGGCCATGATGACCTCGTCGTTTGTCGGATTGGTATTTACGATTCAGTTTTGCAAGGAATTTTCCAAAGTCGGATTGAAAAACGTCATCGGTGGGTTGCTTGGATTAGCGTTTGCGAGAGAATTGACTCCCGTCATATGCGCCATCGTCCTCGCCGGTCGCGTTGGTTCAGCTATTGCGGCTGAGTTAGGAACCATGGCAGTCACCGAACAAGTCGACCAACTCACCGTCTTAGATACCGACCCGGTGGATTATTTGGTCATCCCTCGCGTTTTAGCGTGCATGATCTCCCTACCTATTTTATCTTTAATCTCCTTTGCCCAGTCTATGGCAGCATCGATCATCCTCGCCGATTTCCGCTACGGCGTCTCCCCAAACGTCGTCATCGACTCGGCGGCGAAGTATTTAGAGTTGAGCGATATCGGCGTCATGTCCGCCAAAAGCGTCGCGTTCGGCGCGGTGATCGCGGTCATTTCCTGCGGGTGGGGGACGACGACTATCGGCGGCGCCAAAGGTGTCGGGGAGAGTACCACGGCGTCCGTGGTCATCTCGTTGGTGGCCATTTTCGTCGTCGATTTTGTGTTGAGCATGGTGTTCTTTAACAAATAATAAACTAGTACTACATGTATGTACGCGTAAATGTATATATGTACCTGTGTATGATTTTTTTTCGTTCGTTTGAGAAGACCGCTATCGACGTCACAAAAAGCCTTCACCCATCAAATGTCCTTTGTGTGGGTGCTTCTCTTCGCCTGCGTTTTCTTTGCCGGACGACCGATTTCGGCGGCCGACGACCAAGAGGTCGTTTGGTCATATTCAAACCCAGACATCGACCTGTACGACGACGAAGCGCTCGTCATCCGATGGTCGGGCATGCACAACGTCTGGTCTCACAGCCCGAGTGACGATCCAGACTGCGCGAAAGCGAGCGTCGAGAAAAAGGCATCCGCGATGGATTCGAGTTGGCGCGCCGAGGCTGGCAGCCTCACCTCGCCTGGGACGCATTATTTTAGCTGCAAATATGGTGGGCACTGCAACTCCGGCATGAAGGTCAAAGTCACGAGAAAAACCGGGTCGAGAGACGCCGCGACATCGCCGCCGCCGTCGTCGTCGTCGTCGTCACCTCCACCTGCACCGTCCTCCTCGTATTCCTCCTCGTATTCCTCCTCCTCCTCTTCTTCTTCTTCCTCTCCCGCGAGCGGTGTGAACGCGAACAACGCGAAGCTCGCGAGCGCGTGCATGGCCGCAGCAGCTCTAGCCTTTTTGTGATATGCCATCATCATCATTATCATCATCATCATCATCCTTTTTGACTCGTTAGTGCGTATCCAAAATTGGACATCGAACGAAACGTCTTCACTTCACGACGCGCGCGCGCGCAAAGCAATGACGACCACCACCACCGCCGCCGCCGCCGCTCGAAAAATACTCGTTGCAAATACTACGAGCATTATTCGAGCGAGTCCGAAAGCGAGGCCAAAAAGATCTGTTGTGTGTTTCGCGAAAGTCTCCGCTCTAATGGATGACGACATCACCATCGTCCTGTCCAAAGCTCTTCTCGAAACGACACCATCCACACACGCGTCGCAAAACGGAGGAGGGAACCCCACGGATGTCGCCGACGCCCTCCTCGAAGCGGACATCGACTCGTGGCAACTTTATGTCGGTTTCTTTGCCGGTCTGGCGCCGTTTATCGTCGCGAGTTACGAGTTTGGAAAACGCATTCTGATGCAACGCCGATGCGCGATGTGTCGAGGCACTGGATTGATTCGAAAAGGCCTCGGGCGGTCGCGCAAGTGCACGTCGTGCGGAGGATTTCTCCCGTGGGAATCGTGGGAACGGTTTTTCGACGTAAACACGACTGCAAAAATAGGCAACGGTGGGAGAGTAAGAGTTCCGGAAGAACAAACGTCGGTATTTTACGATGTCGAGAAGACGGTCGAGGCGAGCAAACGAGCGAAGAGGGACGGGGAGGAGACGACGACGGTCGCGGCGCGCGCGGAGAGAGGAGACGTTCGGGTAGAAAAAGAGGATCACAAAGAAGAACGAACATGATTAGAAAGCATAGAAGAATAGAACAAACGGGCACACGTCGCGGTTTAAAATGTAATTTGTATAGAGCATGCGTAGACGTAGAGATGTACACGGCGCGATATAGAGTATTATTTTTAGGGGATGGAAAAAGCCACACACGTGTTCGTTATCCAAATGTAAACCTCATTATTTTGCGGGCGAAGAAGTACACAAAACGTCAAAGAAAACGTCATCATGCGAGCGCATGCGTTTCATGCGGTCGTTAAAGAAGCCTTACTCCCGTCTCTGAGGCGACAACAGAGACGCACTCGACGCAATCATCGCATAAACATCGCCGCGGCGAATCACACGAGTCAAAAAATGCATTCGTCGCCGCCAGATTTGGAGAAATTGAGCGAGCTGTTCCCGTCATCAGACGCGCATTACCAATCAATCCCAACCCCCAAAACGATCGAGAACACGGATAAGATTGCACTGAAATCGATGACGAGAGAGGAGATGAAAAATTGGTTAGTTTCCATCGACGAGAAACCGTCAAGAGTGGAACAGTTAATTGCCTCCATGTACAGGAGAAGACAAGGAAATGAAGATGTCAATGACGATGCGGCTCCTTCTATTTCGTATTATTGCCACGACATCAAAGACATGCCTTCGTCAATTTCCGCAAAATTCCGAGCGAAAATGCGCGACTTGGCGTCTTTCAGCGGAGATTTGCGTTTAGATTCCATCAACGTTGCGAAAGATGGGACCCATAAAGTCACGTACGCTTTAGCCGACGGCGGCGTCGTCGAGTCGGTAATCATACCGCCGTTACCAGGAGAAGTGGAGGAGGACGGAAAGAAAAGACGGACGACGGTATGTGTCTCTTCGCAGTTAGGATGCGCGATGAACTGTCAGTTTTGTTTTACCGCTAAAATGGGTCTGAGGAAAAATTTGAACGCGAATCAAATCGTGCAACAAGTCATCAATGCGAGAGAGATCGCCGGGGAAGACGTCACGAACGTCGTATTTATGGGGATGGGCGAACCGTTGCACAACACAGAAAACGTGTTGAAAGCGGTGAAAATAATGACCGATCCAAAAGGGTTGAACTTTAGCAAGAATAGAGTGACGGTATCCACGAGCGGGTTGATCCCAGGAATTGAGCGTTTTCTGGACGAGTCCGATTGCATGTTGGCGGTGTCGTTGAACGCGACGACGAACGAGATTAGGAATTGGATCATGCCAATTAATCGGAAGTACCCGTTGGAAGATTTGTTAGGTGTGATTCGGAAGAGGTTTAGCAATAGTAATAATAGTAGCAGTAACGGCAGTGAGCATGCGGCGGAGAGAAGATCTCGGCGACAGCAAAGAGTCTTCTTCGAGTACATCATGCTCGCCAACGTCAACGACTCCTTCGAAGACGCCGATCGAATTGTAGAAATTTCCATAACGATTCCGTGCAAAATCAATTTGATTTACTTCAACACGCACGAAGGAAGTGAATTCACGTGTTCCAATCAAGAACACATCTTGGCGTTTCGAAACTATTTACTCGAAAATGGAGTTTTGGCAACGATACGAAAATCAAGAGGCGACGAAGAGATGGCCGCCTGTGGGCAGCTCGGGAAACCTGAGGATCGAGCAAACTGGAAGCCACAACCGCCGAGGATGAAACCACCTAAGAGCATGTCTTCTTCTTCTTCGCGTTAATATAAGTTACTAATAAATGCTAATAGTTCACAACATCTAAATTACACTATGAATTTTTACATATAAGCACGCGCATAAATATCCATCATCACGCATCGCGGGTCACATTAAATCTACACACAACATATTTACAATATAAATAATTGCAACTTAATAAAAGTCGAGATCTGGATCGCCCCTTTTCCTCGTGATGTTTTTCTGACTCAATCTCGACGAAGGTCGAATAATTTTCTTTCCATCTTTCGAATCTCCGTTGCTCAAATTTTTACTCCGTTGTTCGCTTTGTTTACTCCTCCCGGAAAAACTCGGTTGTTTCTTTGGCGAGTTTCCGCCTTCGCCAAACAATCCTCCTCTCTCGAATTCCAGTTCACTCGCTGTCTTCAACACCCCAGCCGCTTCCACTTGTCCGTTCTGTTCGGCAATATCCAAGGCCGTCGCGGAATCGTTCCTTCTCAACCCGCCTTCATCACCGCCGACGCCAACCATTGGCTCTTTCGATTCCAACCGAATATCCGCGCCGTGATCGACCAACGCACTCAACGAACTCGAACTCCCATTTTTCGCGGCTAAATGCAACGCAGAATACCCACCTTTCATTTCCGCTTTCTCTCCAGTCACCGATGCCCCCCAATCGCACAACAACTCAATCATCTCCGTGTTCCCCGCGTGACTCGCCACGTGCAACGGCGTTGCGCCCAACTCGTTCTTCGAGTCAACGTCACAATGTTTATCCTCTAACAAAACTCTCGCGCACTCTATGTACCTCTCGTTCTCGGAAATTTCTCCTCTGCACACCTCGTGCAGCGCCGTATCTCCGACTTTATCTTTATGGTTCACGTCTGCCCCGTTTTCTAACAAAATTGCCAATGCGTTGGCGTTCCCCCACGTCGCCGCGTACGTCAACGGCGTCATCCCGGAATCGTCCGTTTCGTTCACATTCGCCCCAATGGTGATTAAAGCGACGATTGTTTCCACATCGTCTTCCTCTGCCGCGTCGTGGAGTGGCGATGAGGTCGAGTGCTATACATCGCGAGAGAGAAAGAGAGAGAGAGAAAGAGGTGAAAAAATGTCAGAACTCTCGTTCGTTCGAACACCTCCTCCCTTTTTTGAAAGAAGGCATTATTACAAATTCGATCAAAAAACATCCTTTTGTTGCATCGTCGTCTCTCTCTGGACGATCTCGTCGTTCAAGAGGGCCGAAAATGCAGCGCAAGAGATCGGTCGATATCGTAGACACAACGCCACTCCCCGGAAGGGATCTGCGGGGTCCTCGACGCTCTTTTCTCATCACATCGCGCGTCCAACGAGGAAAACACCAATGAATTCCAAAACCATTTGTCGTGTGTCGTTCGAGAAAAAAGAAGACGTACCATGCTCTCTTCGATGTTGAAGCTCTCCATCGCGCGTTTCATTTGTTGATACGAGTCCGCGCGTGGGATCGACGAGGTCGTCGTCGTCGTCTTTCGCGTCGCCGACAAAGTCTTCTCGTCGTCGGTCGTCATCTTTTAATAAGAACAACACCGCTCTCTCTCGACGCGTATTCCCCTAATAATACTATGAATGCACCCACATCAAAATTCTCCACAAGAAC
>MDSZ01023364.1_pt1 | contig 13222 bp, 7 predicted proteins | sample 811201 | NCBI WGS metagenome assembly MDSZ01 (sample SAMN05326647, study PRJNA326480) | marine metagenome | isolation source: seawater | place: Indian Ocean: North | collected 2010
CACCAAGTACCCAAGGGGAGCCAGGGAATTGAGAGGTGCCTTTTATCATTGGCAACCGAAGGATACCATCGAGTGGTTTGAACAAAGGGGAGTGAAAACCAAAGTGGAAGAGGATGGAAGGATGTTCCCGGTGACGGATAATTCCCAAACCGTGATTAACTGCCTGAGATCAGAGGCTAGTAAGTATGGTATTTCAGAAAGATTGAATTCCCGTGTCACTGCTCTTCGGCAAGTCGACAATCAATGGGAACTCGAACTAAACGGCAAGGAATTCTTGATCGTGGATAAGGTCTGCCTCGCCTTGGGTTCGCTTAAGCAATCTGGCCTTGAGGGGAAATTAAATAAGCTAGGTCATACGGTCAGCCCCCTTCTCCCCTCTCTTTTTGCTTTCAACCTACCCTCTCACCCTCTCAAAGATTTAGCCGGTGTAGCTGTTCAACATGCCGCAGTTCGCACATCACCAAAAAGCGTTGTCCAGGTTGGCCCAGTGCTGATTACGCATCGAGGGCTAAGCGGGCCGGCCATTCTTCGGGCTTCAGCCTGGGATGCCAGAGAATTGGCAGAAGTGAATTATCAGTTCACTGCTGATATTAATTGGTTAGGAGAAAAGACCAAGGAACAGATCCTAATCCAATTGACCAAATTTCGAAAAGAACGAGCGGTCAAAAAACTGAAACACAATCCCTTCAGTGAACTATCCAAAAGGTTGTGGGAGAAACTTGTCGAACTTAGTGGAATCGATCCCGAGACAACCTGGGCACACCTTTCCAAGGAAGCGATGACCAAGTTACTCAACCAATTGACAGCTCATCAGGCCGATGTCTCTGGCAAAACCATGAACAAGGAAGAATTCGTAACCTGTGGAGGGGTTAACCTTAAAGAAGTCGACTTTCGTACCATGGAAAGCAAATTCTGCACTGGCCTACACTTTGCCGGGGAATGCCTCGATCTGGACGGTATTACAGGAGGATTTAACTTTCAGGCCGCCTGGACAACCGGGCGTATTGCAGGGCTGGCCATGGTAACAAATTTGTAATTCTTCCCAGATCTTCTTGCTCCCTGATAGAACAAAATTAGAAATAATACTTTATGAATTTAAACACTTTCTTTGAACACCTTGATCAAGTGGAGGAACTTACTTTTGTTCTTCCCAATGGTACCTATGTGCCTCCGCATTTTCATCTTACCGAAGTGGCATTGGTCAGTAAGCAGTTTGTCGATTGTGGAGGAACGATGCGGGATGAGAATGTAATCAGTTTTCAGCTGTGGAGTGCAAATGATTACGACCACCGACTCGCGCCCTGCCGAGCTTATGGAATTGTGGAACGAGCCCAGGAAGCACTCGGCTTTGGCAACCTTGATATTGAAGTCGAATACCAAGGAGACACCATTGGTAGGTATGGACTGGAGTTCGACAACGGTCGCTTTCTTCTAACTGCCAAACAAACTGACTGCCTGGCTAAGGACAAGTGTGGCATTCCCGACGCACAGCCAGTAAGTGTATCGGTAACCGAATCCTCCGGGTCTAGCTGTTCCCCTGAATCCGGTTGTTGCTAATCACAAAAATCCAACAAGCCACCTGGAGAAGTCTGCACATTATTAATTGCAGCTTTTAATGATTCTTTAGCACCCACTAGAATCAACTTTGATTTTGCTCGGCTAACAGCCACATAGAGCAACTCTCTGGTCAGAAGACGGGATTCTTTGGTCGGTAAAACAATCAACACCTGGTCGTACTCCGATCCCTGACTTCTATGAATACTGCATGCATAACCGAGTGTGTGTTTGGGCAAGCGGGGGCGGGCAACCATTCGCGGGTCACCCAATTCTGGAAAAAATCCTTTCCTGTCCATTATGACACCATCATCGCCATTAAACAAACCAACAGAGTAATCATTCGCTCCAATTACTACTGGATAAGGAGTTTCTTCAGCATTAACGAGAAGAGACTTTGCCCGCTCATTCCAATTATCCACACCATATTGACCTTGGTTGTGAGCACACAAAATTTTAAAATCACCCAAAGCAGCCAGAGCCTCACTCGGACTAGTACTTGAATTAAGCCTGTTAAATCCGGATTTAATGAGATCATCGATTGAAACATCCTCGGATGGCTCAATAAAGTCTAACGAATTGTTTTTGCCCTTAAGAATAGTTAAGGCATCTACTGAGTCCCCTTTACTAATAGCCAGGCAAAGTTCACCAATTGCATTATAATCAGATGCCGGGTCTTGTCGGTGAGTTCGAGTAAGCGACACCATGCAACCAGTTAACCTTTCGGGGCATTTCGATTTACTACCTATATCCGAAAAATTATGTAAAACCGCCAATTGTTCAGTACTAAATTCATTGACTGGTAAACCATTTACTAAACCACTAAAAACCGCACCGCCCTGGACGGGAGAAAGTTGGTTGGCATCTCCAACAAGGATTAATTGAGCAAGAGGGGACAATGCTTCACAAAGCTTAGCCATTAGCGAAAAATCCACCATCGAGGCTTCGTCAACCAATACCAGATCATAGGGGATCGGGTTGTCCGCATTGTGTTTAAAATCTACGGACCCTTCCACAGGACCTAACAAACGATGGATAGTCTGCGTGCGTGAACAAAGTTTCAAAGCACTTTCACTAGATTCTGGCAGTCGGCTTTGTTCTATTGACTGCATCAAGGAACGATACATCCGATTTGCAGCTTTCCCTGTAGGAGCACACAGAGCAATTCTTAGGTCAGCATTACTGGCAAGCTGGCAGGCGAGAATGTAAGCGATCGTGCGGGTCTTACCCGTGCCCGGACCACCAGCTAAGATGCAAAACTCTCTCTGCAAGGCAACGCCAACTGCAAGAGCCTGACTGGAGTCGAGATATTCTCGAACATAACGATCATAAAACTGATGAAAAGCAGGTTCAATTAATCGAAAAGGTTTTTCTGCCCGAGTTGAAATTGCCTGCAAGATTGTATGTTCGTATTGATAAAACCTGTTAAAATAGAGGTTTCCATTTTGAGTCAAAACCAAGGGAAGTCCTTCGATTGGACTACCTACTGCAGCAAAGATGGAGGGATCAGAACATAAATCAATGTACTCTGGAGGGGTCAAATGAGTGCTACCCTCTGTTGTCTTGATGGCAAGGCGTTCACAAATCTTCCCAAAATTGACCGCCTGTTCCGAATTTTCCCTGGATGCAAAAAAATCAGCAATGGAGCCAGCTAAAGCCTGCAGGTACGAAGGTACTTGAGTTTCCTCTTTGATTTTCATGTTGTCTAAGTAAGGAATTCCTCAAGGATTTTAATAACTTCAAAGGATGGGCGTTCCTGAAAGATTCCTTGGTTAGAACATGCACGAATTCCCCGGGTAAATAAATAATACACTCCCCCAAAGTGCTCATCGTATGAGTAAGCCTCTACACGGGCACGCAAATGCAAATGAAGAGCAAGAATATAGATATGGTATTGCAGGGTATAGTGATGACTGAACATTTCTTCCTCTATAGCTGCCTGCCCAAATCCATCAGTTTCGCCATTTAATCGATTAGACTTCCAGTCGAGAATGTAAAACCTTCGGTCATGTCGAAAAACCAGATCGATCTTGCCTGTCAGAAACCCATCCAACCCTCCCCTACTCCAATTGCTTTCGGATACACCGCAGAGGTACTGATAAAGGCTCGAATCTTGAGGAAGTGAACCAACAAGTTTCCCCAACTTATTGGAATTCGAAGGAAAGAGAAACTCCATTTCTTCCATACGGTCACTAGTTGAAAGATGCCCAAGACAAAATCCGGGGAAAAGTTCAGCTTCCATTACCTGCTTCACCATTTTCTCAATAGGTTTGAACCACCGGACTGGATCGAACTGATGCCGGATGAGCTTTTGCTCAATCAAAGCAGACCATGAATTGGGGTGATCGAACTCCAAATGCTCGAAAATATCATGCATAAAATTTCCTGCATGAGCACCAGCAGGAAATTCAAAAATGGAATCGGCCTCCTTCTCCACCTTCTCATATAATTGCGTAATTGAATCGGCACTATCAAAATCTGCCCCGTTGAAATCAACTTGCTTCGTAAGGCTACTAAAGGAATCGATTCGATTACTCGAGGGAATGGACCTTCCACTAGGAAATTGAGCAGAAACCAGTGGACCTCTTTCCGTTTGAGACCGAACAGTTAATTCCAGAGAAGAAGTTTTTAATGCACTCACTGGCAAAGATAGCATTTCATGCGAAATGGAATTGTCTAAATCAGACTGATCAATCCATATCTGCATACTTCCCTCGCTAACTGACTGCTTGATTTGGTTAAGAATGAATCCCTGAGCACTTGATTGTTCTTCTTCTGTTGAGGCAAAGGGAGGATGATAAAGATAACAACAAGAGGATGCCCGGGTAAGAGCAACATAGAGAAGACGGGCATCTTCCCTTCGTTCCTCCAATCTGCCCAAGGCCAGGCTTTCTTCACAGGCTAGTTCACGAAGATCCACCACAAGATCACCGTTGGCTGAGTGGTAAGTAAAGGTTCCTTTTCTGGGCGTTGAAGAAAACCCAAGGTCTGGAATAAAAGTAATAGGATACTCCAAGCCCTTTGACTTATGAATCGTGAGAATGCGGATTTTGTCAGACTCAGATTCCAGCCTGACTTGAAATTCTTCTTTACTACGGTCCTTCTCTTCCATTTTAGCACGCAACCAGATTACCAGAGAGGACGGTGACATAGGTTTTTCGGAAGTTACCTGATGAAGAACCTCGGCAAGATGCAGAAAATTGGTCACCTGCCTCTCGCCATCGGGACGCGAAAGGTTCTGCGAGATTGCACCGGTTTCGCGAAACAATTTGCGCAGTGCGATATAAATCCCTTGATCACGCCAGACCATACGAAATTCGCGAAACTTGCCTACCCAATCATCCCATAATTCAGGATTGTCGATCCAATGCTCAAAGTCTGAAGTTTTTTTACCGAGCAGACCAGTTGCGAGAGCCCTTCTTATGGCACGATCATCATGAGCATCCGCAAGGCCCTGAAGGACCCAGGCTAATTCTTTGGCCTCATCTGTTTCAAATAAACTAAGGTCGGTAAAAACAACTGCCGGCAAACCACGGGAACGGAAATAGTCCCACACTTCTTTTGCCTCTGAATTGGACCGAACCAGTACGGCAATATCTCCGCTATTAATCCTGTGGTCTCCTATGCGACCGTTCTCAAGCAGACGAAAAATTTCATTGGCCATATCTATCCGTATAGCTTCCCTTGCATCGGTCTGGTTGATTTTGTTATCACCCAGAACTTCCAATTGACGAATCTTAAAGGGTGCTAAAATATTTCCACCGACTGAAAAAGTTTTTTCCTGATCTGCTTCTCCACCAAGATTAGGAGAAACAGGATTGAAGGGCAGTTGTGGATGGTGAAAAGGGCTATCCTTGGGAGCAGACAGAAAGGCGTTTATCCCGCAAACAAGGGATGATGTAGTACGGAAGTTCTTGTCGAGAGAAAAGACCGATGCTCCCGTTTCGCGGGCAAAAGAGAAATAAGCTTCAAGATCAGCTCCTCGGAACCGGTAAATTGATTGTTTTGGATCACCAATGAGGTAAAGCCAGTGTTTGTTAGTTTCGGCAAAAAGTTTTCTAAAAATATGAAACTGTACAGGATCGGTGTCCTGGAACTCGTCAATCAATGCAGCATCAAAGCTCTTACGCAAAGTATTGCGTATCGATTGCCCGGCATCACTTTTACTTTCCACTGCCTCAGCGGTAAGCGACAAGAGATCATCGAAAGAAAGAATGGCCCGAACCTCTTTCCAACGCTTGATTTTCTGATCCAGAAAAGATGCACTCTCCAGCCTAAGAAAAGCCCCAAACTGTTGAAGTTGCTCAAAAAAAACTTCCGCACAGCGTGAAAACACAGGCTTGGACTCCTCCTCAAACTCTTTGCGCACTTTGAGCTTGAAAGCCTGTACATATTCAAGGGCCTTTAATCCCAGAGGAGAAACCGCTTCATTTTTAAACATCTGATCAAAGACATCTGCATAAAACGAGGAATTTTTGAAAGCCCGTATGTTTTTAGCTACACATCTTTCAATGAACAAAAGATACTCAGATCGTTTATTCAGCCAGGCATCTCGTAATTGATCATAAGATGTCACCAGTTGCTCTTGAGTGTTGTTTAAATCGATAGAGCAACCAAAACCGAACTTGTAATCGCGGGTTGCAGGTAGGGAACGATAAAACTTTATCATTTCATCTGGTTTAAACTGAGCGACCGATGCGGCAGCGGTAACCACAGGATGTGCACCTGCCAACCGGCATCGCCAAAATTCATGCATTGCTTCAACTACCAGATCATCAGAAGCATGATCCAACTGTGCCTCAAATAAAGCGGCAGTTTCCAGAGAATTCTCAGTCAGGACACGACTACAAAATCCATGAATGGTTTCAATAATAGCCTCATCGAAACATGTTATAGCCAACCGGATACGCCGAATTGACTCAAAACGCTTTTGTTCCGTTTGACCAAGTTGCAGGATTGTTTCGTCAGTAATATTAGTATCATTTTCCTGCAATGACTTTAATGTAAGTACCAGAAGCTCGCGGATGCGCCCCTTTAATTCTTCGGTCGCTGCGGTGGTAAAAGTAACAACCAAAATCCTGCTAATCTCTACACCCTGCTCGGCAATTAAGCGAAGAACAATCCGGGCCAATGCATAAGTCTTCCCTGTTCCTGCACTTGCCTCAAGTAAAGATACTCCATGAACCAATGGGTCCTTCGCACAGTCAAATGAAGCTTTCCGAATCAAGGTTTACCCTCCTTCTCAAATCGTAAAAGAGGAGAAAAAACCAAACTGGCAAGCGCTGCAAACTCTGGGAGATGCAAAGGTGACTGGGGAAAACATATTCGATTCTCCGGCAGTTCACTTTCCTTAGGACCAGCATGATTGAAATCAGCAGGCATCCATTCATTTCGTGCCTTTGCCAAGGCCCTTTCCAGGAATTCCGAAGATTCCGGGGCAGCAGCTTTGGAGATTTCCTTTTGATACGCAAATGAACTTGATACAAAAAAAGGAAGTGGGCTGTTTTTGCCTGATTTGTAAACCGAAAGCAGGGGCTTGAGTATCTCTAATGCCTCTTCTGAAGGAATGGAATCAAACAGGACAAATTTATTGGCTTTATCCAAGCTGAAGAAACTGGTTTGTAAATCTTCAATTCGGCCATCGGCACAAGCAACGAGGTGCCTAACCCAAGCACCCAATCTATCTTTTGGGCGGGTTTTTCCACACCTGTATAGAACTTGACGATTGTTAATCAAGTTATCCAACTGCCCCGATAACCGGACTCCATCAATCAACAAATCAATTTCTAAAGGCTTGTCCTTTTTACCCTCAAAAAAAGAGCCCCAACGATTGATAAATTCTTTAATCTCACGATTGGTCTCATTAAACCAAACCTTCCCAAGATTGCCGGGTGGCAAACTTCCTTCCGCCTGAGCTATTGCGAATAAATCGTTGTGCTTTTCATCATCGAGCTCAATGCCAAGAAGTTTGTTCTTCAAACCGTATTTTTCTAGATTGCCCAAGGTTAGAGGCTCATTATCGGCAGGAGGTCCCACCTCCTCCCAGAGTCTCATCCCCATACGGTTGACCAAAAAGTACTTGGACGGACTTTCGAAAAAACGCATCAAATCGGAGAGATGAACCTGGTTAGTTTCATCGCTTGGACCATGGATGGAAGAATCCACAAAACTCGGAGCTTGAGAAGAGGGGGTTGAGAGTGACTGGGCAGATGCAAAGTGGTCCGCGGAGTAGGATAGGGATAGACCTTCGCCAGAAAAATTCTCCACCGCAAAGGGGTGTAAAGTCTGTTCCTCAATCAACTGATTACGGGCATTCGAAAAAACTCCTTTTGAGTCAGTAAAATCTGCCAGATTATCAAGGGCATCCAGTAACTCGTTAATTACTACAGAGGGTGGGATTTTTTCAGACTGCCTGATAGATTGACCCAAATAACTCAGGTAAAGGGCGTCACGGGCACACCAGATAGATTCAAGAAAAAGGTAACGGTCATCCTCCCGTGTGGAACGGTCACCAGGACGACGATCTCCGGAAAGATCAAAACTTGGACGACGATTCCGGCGGGGAAAGGCTCCATCATTCATCCCAAGCATACAAATAATACGAGAATTGACGCTGCGCATCGGACGCAATCCACAAAAAGTAACCCCATTGGTAAGGAACTGTCCATTGGGACTTCCCACTTCCACCACATTTCCGAGGTGATAACGAATCACCCGGAGTGGCACTGTTCTAGTGGGCGCTCTTTCAAAATATTCACTCCCCAAATCATTGACCGCCTGTTCAATGCGTCTACGGTCGAGCAAGTTTTCATCCACAACCGGAAAAAAAGTACGGCACACAGAGAGAAGAAACTCTTTCCAATCAGATAGGTTCAGCGATGTACGGCACCTTTCACCATGCTGTTGCAGTTGTTGGAGCACATAAAATAATCTGGCAAAGAGATGAGCATTCTCGCCCTCAATCTCATCATATGGCAATACACCTCCCCAGGTTTTTTGGCCACGACCCCGCATACAAAAACCAAGAACCATGCGCTCCAATGCATGCTTCCAGGTATGCTCATCCGTATTGGATGAACCAAGGTTTTCACGGTGTTTGCCATTAAAACCCCAGTAGGCATGACAGTCGCGAAACCATTTCCTAAAAATATCCATTTCCTCGTCGGTCCATTCGAACCTTGTACGCATAGGCAGTGAGTCCAAAAGGTCCAATACTTCGCGGTTACTTGCACGCCCGTCAAAAAATTCCAGCAAATTAAAAAAGAAATCCACAAGCTGGCTTTCATGCCTAGGTTCACGATCGACTATGGAATAGGGAAAATGCTCCGGCATCCCCTCCTCCATTTCGCCAAAAGTTGCCCGTATGTATGGAGCGTATTCCTCAGGATTTGGCATCATTACCAAGACTTCGCTGGGCAATAAAGTCTCATCCTCCGCGAATTTTTGTAGAAGGAAGTCACGCAGAACTTCGGTCTCCCGCATGGGACTATGGCAACTTTTGACAACCAGACTCTCATCTTTTGAGCGGTATTGAAACCGGGATACGGGTTTTTCCTCAAATACTTCAAAGATCCACTTTTGAAGGTGATTCAACAGGTTATCCTTATTGGGCAAACGATAATCGAGTGGGATATCATGAGCATCCCGGTCAATCAAAAGATTAAAAAAATCGCGGCCAGTTCGGCCAAGAGAACCAATCAGTGGGTTACCCGTTTCAATATGTAGATTGAACTCTGCACTGGATACATTCTCATTCTGTTTTATCCTTTGCAGTGCCCGAAGTTTCCATTTTTCCGAATTCACATCTCCCCACATTAATGGTGCTGGTTGCAGGTTGTATATATGCAAAGGGGAAACCCTCCCGTAGCTTTGCAAAATATCGAAAAACAGTGGGGGCAAGGTGGATATGCCAAAAACAGAAAGCCTTTTAGGGAGCAGTGCCGGTTTTTTTGGCTCTTTACATTGATTCATTTCCCAAACCAGTTCCGGGAGAGATTTCACCCCTATTTTTTTGCGCAACTCTCGCCACAAAATGGCCTGCCATTCATGAGTACTCTGGGAAGATCCTCCCCTACACCAGTCCATAATCATCTCCGGTCTGTAAGCGAGATAAGAGTCATATATAGTGGCAATCTGTCTACTCAGTCGGAAACCTCGGTCCGCATCTTTTGCTTTCCCTAAATAGGAAATAAGAGGAGAAAAAGAATCGGGTCGAAGCTGTAGTAATTCATCGAGTATTTCAAAGACTGCCCACGCCATGCCCTCCTTGGTATAGCGATTTTCCACATATTCATTGCCTAGAAAGCCACGCAGGATTAACCAGATAGTTTCTTCAGGAAAACGAAACCGGGCATGGGCAAAAATTCCTAACCTTTCAGCAAGTTGCAGTTTTAACCAAGTACCCATACCGCGACTTTGAACTAAAAACTCTTCTTCATCGAAAGGGCCCAGAGGCTTCTCGATTAAGTTTTCTGCACAACGGGTTGCCAATATTTCAGGATCATTCGATCCGTACACAATCATGGCCTGAGCCGGCAACGGCAGATCGTTGCTTTGAGGAAAAAGAGATGTGATAGGATTGTTCAAAGTGATGTCAAATAATTAGCCTTATGCAATTGTAGCCATCAATAAAATCTTAAATGAAAAGGTGGACATATATTGTCTTTTCAAAAAAATATTGAAACAAGGCCGACCAAGTTTTGCAGCGAGCAGAATGCCGGTTGTTTTTGAGAAAAACATGTCTGGGTGTACATAAATCTTTTCTCCGAATTATTATGATTTTAAAGAACATTTAGCAAAAAAAAGTCAAATTGACACTCTCCTTGGCTGAACATAAATACATCACAAAACAAATTTAATTGTGGAAAAATATGCTTACTTAAACATTAAATCATTTCGTGTTTTAGGTATTTTTCTTAGCAGCACCCTAAGTTTACTCAGTTAAGACAGTTCAAACTTATTGAATCACACTAGGGAAGCCCTTCAGGATCGCTCAATAAAGGCAGTGGATAGTAATGACCTGGCAAACAACAGATACTCATTTGGAAATACCCGTTCTTTCCAAAGCAAACGCAGCAGATTCCTTTCCCAAAAAAAAGTAGGTGGCCCCACCCCACTCTATCAGGCAATGAAGTATTCCTATGAGGAGATCCTCGATCCTTACAACCCTGTAGATACAATCTATGTAATTTCGGACGGCGAAATAGGAAATCTCGATGAGCGTGCAAAAATCTACATGCTAAATTCAAAATTAAGAATCCGTATCAATACAATTTGCATACAGGGCAGATCCGATTTCCTAAATGGTATTGCCACTGATAATATAGGTTCATTTTACTTGGTGAATTAAACCAGAATCCATTTAATTTTTTAAAGAATCTGTGAAACTTTATTCCAAAGATTTAAAATTTCTATTCACCTTCAAAATATTCGTTTTCCTGGGGTTTGGCCCGTTTCAAATTACACAGGCCGACACCGGGCATACTGCGACAGCAATGGCCGTAGTGGCCAACCAGCTGATATCATCGAATGATACGAAACTTGGAGATAGACTGTCTTATAAATTCGAAAATGAATCGCGAATGAACTGGCACTTTTTTCCTAACTGGTCGGGCCGGACCGGAACCTCTCTCAACCATCTGTCCAGTGGGCAGCAGGAATGTGTTAAAAAATTACTCAACCTGCTACTTTCCTCGGATGCATTGCTGGAGCAGGAAAAGATTCGACAAATTCACGGTCTAAAAAAAAATTGGGATTCACCGGACAATCCCAGGCACCTTTATTACATCTCGATCTTTGGAACGCCATCAACTGAATCCACTTGGGGTTGGCGCTTCGAAGGCCATCATATCTCTCTGAACTGTACATTAGCTGGGGGCAAAAAGTTCTCAGTCACCCCGTCTTTCTGGGGAAGTTCCCCCACTCGGGTAACCAAGGGCACACACAAGGATTTGCAAGTATTAGGAAAAGAACAGTCTCTAAGTTTAGATTTGGTCAGCTCTTTCTCTGCAAAACAAAAAGAGCAGGCTCTTCTAAGTAAGAGTCATGGTCCAGAACCTGCTTCCAGGGTTTTCCGCGAGGATTATGAATCAAATGCTGGTATTCCTTATCAATCACTCAAAAAAGAGCAGCAAATTCAATTGAATGATCTTATTCTTGTATTCGCAGAAAAATACCGGCCCGAACTGATCGAACAAATCGATGGGCGAAAGAAAATTATCGATCCTTCCTCAATTAAATTCTCCTACCGGTATTCAGCGAAAGGATATGTCTCGTACTTTCGTATAATCAGCAACGAATATCTTATAGAGTTTGAAAACATTGGAGGAAACCATGTCCATGCCGCCTGGCGGAACTTCGATGGCGATTTTGGCAGGGATCTAATAAAACTGCATTTAAAAAATAATCATTAAATTTTATAACTTGATTTTAAGTAAAAATGATTAATCTAAAGGCATATGAAATTTATCATACTATTATTCTCTGTTCTCTTACTTGGCGGATGTTTTAAAAACATTTCTCAAAAAAATAGGCACGAATATGACAATCGTCTCACGAAAAATGCTCAGGTTACCTCTGATGTTAACATTATTGGAAAAGCCAAAGGGATAGGAAACCAAGTAGAATTATTCGGTTTTTTACGATTCGGAGATAACGGTAGGGCAAATTATGAAGAAGAGTACCTAGACATTTATCAAGGGAACGAAATGGTTCACGCTTCTAAACAGGCTGCTGTATTCAATGCCCTGGATGGTCAACCGGACACCTTCTTGATTGATCCACAATTCAGAACCACAAAAAATAATTTTTTTATCTTTAAAACAACAAAAACTGAAGTGGTCGGTCAAAAAGCAACCAAAGATAATTACAGGCAGATCAAGAGGTTTACAGATGATCAAACTGATACACTCCCAGTGCCTTACACATACACAGTTAGCAGAGGTGGTATGGAAGCCACAAAAATAACTGCATCCCATGACTTCCCGCATCACATTGCAGATACTATTAGCGTCGTTGATTCCGAAAATGATGTAAAGTCTGTCTCCATAAACAAAACATTAGACCGTTCGGATGACTTTCAAGAATACTCTGGTTCACTCAGCTCACTTGAAGCAAGAATCCAACAAAATCGTCAAAAATTAAAAAATCTCGCTAGGTCATTCGAGGTGTCTGATTAATCTTCTTCAATGGAAGATGTAAATTTTTAAAACTCGGATCAAAAAAATTAATTACTGCTTCAACTCGTGCCTCGTCTTAATGTTCGATACAGCCGGCTAGGGCAAAATGATAGGTTGTAAAGGAGCTTTTGTACTATGCCACATCCTCAAACACCTTGGTTTGGGTATGATTGCGGTGACTGTACTCTATTGCTCGACGCTCGCAAAAGAGCTCGAGCGTAAGCCTAATATACTCTTCATTTTATCAGACGATTTGTCATACCGCGATTTGAGCTGCTACGGACAAGATAAGTTTCGGACTCCCAATCTCGATAAGCTGGCAATGAACGGCATACGGTTCACTCAGGCGTATAGCGGTTCACCGGAATGTGCCCCATCCCGGGCAAGCCTGATGACCGGAATGCACATGGGTCATTGCCGTATTCGGGCAAATAATTCAGTCCGGGGACAGGATCACCTCTTGAGTGAGGATGTCACGGTGGCCGAGGTGC
>MDSZ01119953.1_pt1 | contig 13222 bp, 6 predicted proteins | sample 811201 | NCBI WGS metagenome assembly MDSZ01 (sample SAMN05326647, study PRJNA326480) | marine metagenome | isolation source: seawater | place: Indian Ocean: North | collected 2010
CAGCAGACACGCGCAGACGGAGAGAGAGAGAGAGAGAGAGAGAGAGAGAGAAAGAGACGAGAATTTATAGGACGACGACGACGCCGCCAAAGTCTAATTAGTATAAAAGTATTTGGACGACGATTCTTAATTGAGAGAGGAGGAGGAGTACACTTCTTCTAACTTTTGGCAGCGGCGGTAAAAAAGAAACGAAACAATGCCGCAAAACGAGCACATCGAGCTTTTCCAGAAGCGATACGGTAAACGTCTCGATCATGAGGAGAAAGCGAGGAAGAAAGAAGCGAGGGAGCCGCACAAACGAAGCGCCATGGCGAAGAAGCTTATCGGCTTGAAGGCGAAGTTATACAGCAAAGAGCGGTTCAAGGAGAAGATCACGATGAAGAAAACAATCAACCAACACGGAGAGAAAGGAAGAAAGAGAAAAGTGGAGGACGAAGTCGCGCCTGGAGCTATTCCCGCGTACTTGATGGATAGAGAAACAACCTCGAGAGCGAAAGTACTCTCCAACACGATTAAACAAAAACGAAAAGAGAAAGCTGGAAAGTGGGAAGTACCTTTACCAAAAGTTCGACCGATCGCGGAAGATGAAATGTTCCGAGTCATGCGTTCTGGTAAAAGACAAAAGAAAACGTGGAAAAGAATGATTACCAAAGCGACGTTTGTTGGACCAGGTTTTACGCGTAAGCCACCAAAATACGAACGCTTTATTCGCCCATCCGGTTTGCGTTTCACGAAGGCGCACGTGACGCACCCTGAGTTGAAAGCGACGTTCCAGTTGCAAATTTTAGGCGTAAAGAAGAATCCGAACGGGCCAATGTACTCATCTTTAGGTGTGATGACAAAAGGGACGGTCATTGAGGTTTCAGTAGAAGAGTTGGGATTAGTTACGCCGGGAGGTAAAGTAGTGTGGGGGAAGTACGCGCAAGTCACGAACAACCCAGAAAACGACGGCTGCGTAAATGCGGTGCTTCTCGTTTAATCGTTATCACATCCATCTATCGCGAAACACAGACGGCGAGTTGTTTCACCCTTTCAAATGGTGTATATAGGGATATATACATATATAAATTGTGTCCGGTTAATAGTGACAGCTCTGGTCAACGGCCAGATCTGGTCGCGTCAAATATTCGTATTGTAATTATAATGATCACTCAAACACCATCGCATCAGCGGTGATGCGTGTTGTACAAACAAAAATCTCACACGCGCAATACTATCGACCACCACCGATGACGCGTGGTATTTTCGCGAGAATATATGAATTTTGTTCTCGTCGGACTTTGGTCGGATTGTCTGTTGACACCATTTTTTTCTATGGATATCTTTTAATTGGAATATTTATTTTCCCCCGTATTGGTTGGTACATTTTCCGTTATAAAAAAGTAGGTCGCGACGCCACGCGCGCACGCACGCGCGGATTAAGAAAAGCGAGCGCGCGTCTCGGTTTCGTTTTCTTCCGATACGCAATCTCTGCTTTTTCTTCCTATTCGTCTCTCCCACTCGCATCATTTCTTCGTATTCGTAAGGTTTCGTGACGATGGACGAAGAAAAGATGACGACGGCACCCCCAACAAATGAAGTTGAGAAAAGTGAAGACCTCGCTCCTATCAAACCGGTTCCGTTCTTACAGCTGTTCCGATTTTACACCAGTACAGAGTTTGTCATGCTCTTTGTCGGTTGTGTATTTGCAGCCATTGGTGGTTTATGTTTTCCTGGCATCAATATTGCGTTTAGAAACATGTTGGATAGCACGGCTGCATCGGCGACGTCCTCGGACCAGACGAAAAATGCTGTCATCTTTATGGAAGTCGTCGCATTAACGCTCGGGATGTCTTTTTTCTTCGCGTTCGGTTTAGTTTCATGGGCAGCGAGTCGAAACTCGAGAAACGTAAGACAAAAATACGTCGAGTCGTTACTTACGCAAGACGTCGCTTTCTTCGATCAAGCGAAAGCTGGGGAGTTAGCTTCGTACACCGCGGACAAAGTGAATGAGTTACAGCAAGGTTTGGCGAAGAAGTTCGCAGAGCTCGTACAAGCGTCCTTTCAAATGGCGGGTGGTTTTGCCGTCGGGTTTTACTTTTCGTGGAAGCTTTCCCTGGTCATTGTAGCGACGACGCCGTTAATTTTCATGGCCACGATGATGCTTGTGAAAACTGTTGCTACATTGGAAAAGACTGGCGAGGCATATAAAGCTGCCGATGCGGTGGCTACGGAGTCACTTAACGCAATTCGCGTAACGAACGCGTTGAATATCCAACCTGTGATGGCGAAACGATACAATAGTCACTTAGGCGCCGCCGAGAAAGAAGCAGCGACGCGTACTTGGAAAGCTGCGTTTTCTGGCGGTTCCTTGTATGGGACGATGTTTTTGATGTACTCTCTTGGTTTGTGGTACGGGAACAAACTCGTGGCGGATTCGATGGACAATGCACTAAAGAAATATCCACCACCGGATGGTTTAACGGACGCTTCGAGTATCAGTTGGTCGATGCATAACGAATATGCCGAGCCGTACTGTGGATTTTATAAAAACAGCTCGATCATTTCTGGGTCAGACTCGTACTCGCAATGCATGTGTAAACTTGAATACCCGGCGGGATACGAGTCTCCCAATTGCGGATGCGGCTATCGCACGGTAAATTCAGTCGGTTCGTTACTTGGTGACACGAGCGACGCGTGTATGTCCGGCGGTACCGTCGTCATGGTGTTTTTTTCTATTCTTTTCGGAGGATTCGCGCTTGGGCAAGCCGGTCCTGCTTTTGAATCTTTGGCGAAAGCGCGCATTGCGGCAGCTAAAATTTACAAAATTATAGATCGCGTGCCAGAGAATGGCATCGATACGAGGAAACCAACTGGAAAAGAACTTTCTTTACCTGTTAAAGGTGATATTGAGTTCCGAAACGTGCACTTTGCCTACGGCGCGTTGAATCGAAAAGTCTTTGACGGTATAAATTTAAAAATCGATGGAGGGACCGTGTGCGCGTTAGTTGGTCAAAGTGGATGTGGAAAATCGACCATCGCGAGATTGTTGGAGCGATTCTATGACCCGCAGCAAGGAGGGTGCATCACCTTAGATGGCATCGACATTCGGACGCTTAAGATCAACGCTCTGCGCGATGCGATTGGTATCGTTTCTCAAGAGCCGTTACTCTTTGAAGCTTCAATTGCTGAAAATATAGCAGCTGGAGCAATTTCATCGGTCAAGTCTTCCATCACCGATGCCGACATTGAGCGCGCAGCACGCGTTGCGCGAGCGCATGAATTCATTCAAAACTTCCCGGATGGCTATCGTACCATTGTTGGAGGTAAAAATGCAAAACTTTCAGGTGGTCAAAAACAACGAATCGCAATCGCGCGCGCGGCTCTTCGAAATCCGCCAGTATTGATATTGGACGAAGCGACTTCGGCATTAGATACCGAAAATGAACGTCTTGTTCAAACTGCTTTGGATTCCTTGGTTTCAGGTGGTTCGAGAACAACCATTGTCATTGCGCACCGCTTGACGACGGTGAGAAACGCAGACAAAATCGTCGTCCTCGGAAAGCCCGGGAACGATCCATCCGCTGGTAGCGAAGTCGTGGAGCAAGGTACGCACGATGAGCTCATGAAGTTGGGTAAGGATGGAAGGTACCGAGCTCTGGTTGGTTTATCGAAGGGTGACATTGCACCGTCAGCATCATCGAAATCGATAAAAAAGTCAAGTTCGAAAGCATCGTTCGCCTCGCTCGCTTCTGCAGAGAACTCTCAAATTGATGGTAAGGGGTTTTCGGGTGGGAAATCTGACAGTTACGCCAACTTGAGCGAAATTTCAAAAGAAGACGATGGCAAAACGAAAAAAAAGTCGAAGAAAGCAAAATCGGATAAGTACGAAGTGAAGGCGAGTAGAGTTTGGAGCTACTCGAAGCCAGAGTTTCCGCTCGTTATCTTTGGTTGCTTTGTCGCCGTTATAAACGGGTGCATCATGCCCGCGGTTGCCTTTGTTTTCGCCGAGATCATGGCTTTGTTTTTCAATTTCGATACTGATTATATGCGCGATCGTTCAGAAACGTTAGCTCTTGCCATGTTTGGCGTGTCCATCGCTGCAATTATTGCTTCTGGTGTCCAAGGTGGTATATTTGGCATCGTTGGCGAACGATTGACGACGCGTTTGCGCTCGCACGCATTTCGCGCGATGATGCGTCAGGACATCCCATTCTTTGATAACACAGAGAACTCTGTCGGTGCACTCACGCAAGTGCTGTCTGTGGAAACGTCTAAAGTACGCAACATGACTGGGCAATCGCTCGGTGGATTCATTCAAACGCTTGGCGCGTTGGGTTTCGGTCTCGGGTTGTCGCTTGTGGCTTCCTGGAAATTCGGTTTATGTTTACTCGCCGCGGTTCCATCATTAGGTTTAGCGGAAATGTTCCAGATGAAAACTCTGACCGACGGTGGTGTATCAGCAATTAACGATGCGACGAAGAAGTCATCCTCCATCGTGAGCGAAGCTGTGCAAATGATCAGAGAAGTTCAAGCTTTTGGTTTGGAAAAACGCATCGCCAATTTGTATGGTACCTTATTGCTTGAGCCGAGCCGAGCGGAAAGAAACGAATCTATGAGTTCGGGTGCGGCGTTTGGTGCAAGTCAGGCCATAATGATGGGTTTTTATGGTTTCGCGTTTTGGCTCGGAGGCTACTTTATCAACAAAGGTGAATTGAGCTTTCTCGATTTCATGAAGTCTCTTTGGGCGCTCGGTTTCTGCGCCGCAGGTGCCGGCCAGGCGGCGGTGTTCATGGGTGACAAAACCGCGGGAAATACAGCGGCGAGTCGAATTTTCGAACTCATTGATCGTGAACCACCGATTGATACGAATCCTTTCGTTGAAAACGGGGAAGCGCGTGTCATTCCTATGACGAGTGCTCAAGCAAAAAACTCAAATTGTGGTAAAATTGTTGATAATTTCTCAGGCTCTATCGCATTTCAAGAGGTGAAGTTTTCGTACCCGACGCGAGATGCGCCAGTATTAAACGGTTTGAACATGGACGTAAAATCTGGCGAAACTATCGCGCTTATTGGTACGAGCGGTTCTGGTAAGTCTACCGCGGTTCAACTTTTAGAGCGCTTTTATGATGCGGTTGCGCCAAAATCCTTGGCCGCGAAGACTGCCGACGGTGAGAGTGATTTGACCTCTCTGATCGTTCCTGGAACAGAATGTGGGAAAATTCTCTTAGATGGAGTTGATATTAAAGAGCTGGACGTCATGTGGCTTCGCGCACAAATCGGTCTCGTCGAGCAAGAGCCAGTCTTATTCTCGGGGTCCGTACACGATAACATCGCCTCTGGATCGCCAACGAGCGAGGCATCTCGCGAAAAGGTTATCGAAGCTGCTAAAATTGCAAACGCGCACGAATTCATCATGAACATGCCGCAAGGATACGATTCAGACGTTGGTGTTGGTGGCTCACTCGTTTCCGGAGGTCAAAAACAACGGATTGCAATCGCTCGGGCGATTGTACACGAACCAAAAATTCTGTTACTCGACGAAGCGACGTCGGCGCTCGATAACGAATCAGAAAGGTTGGTACAGTCTGCGCTCGATGCCGTCATTGCAAACGGTAAGCAAAGGAGTACAATTGTTATTGCGCACCGATTGAGTACGATTCGTAACGCTACACGCATTTACTTACTTGAGAATGAGTCGGGTGTTGGCTCCATCGTGGCTGAAAGTGGCTCTCACGACGAGCTCATGCGCAAAGGAGGTAAATACGAACTCTTGCGGAATGCGTACGACGACAAGTAAATAAAGCGGGGCATTGAAAAGAGTGAAGTACTGTAGCAACTTCTAATTTTTTTAATAGACTTTCTATACACCTACAGTACCTGGGTACCATGGTACGCTATTCGTACAAACTATTCTCTTCTATGTATTTGGCTACTAAAGGATTCAGTTCCTCGATGACCGTTGGTTTCGTTCCATTTTTGATGGATTCTCGAACCGATGAGCTCGAAACGTTTCCGAGATCTGTGATATTTTCAAGGAAAACGACTGACTTCGTTTCTTTTGAAAAAGTAGTACTCATTTCATTTATTGCTCTTGTAGGTGCTGTTGACGTGATTCTGGGAACGACGACGATATTCGTTGTTTTCAGAATCTCGTCTCCGCGTATCCACTTACCGGTGATTAAATCATCAAAAGCATCTCTCCCCATCACAAACGTATACTCGATGTTTCTGCTTTCTATGTCCTTTTCCTTTTTGTCGTTCCTTTTTAAATATTCCAACAATTCGTACGTCCCTATTATAGTCGCGCGCGCGTCTCCAGTTACTTTCCTTTTCCAATCCGTCGCCTCGAGCTCAATTCTTTTCACTTTGACTCTTCCACTAGACGATCCTTCATCTCCTGGCGTCAAGAACTGTTTCTCGCACATTTCGCACCGCTGCTGGAAGTTTGGTACTTTCGATGATCTCGTTTTCTCTTCCTCCGCTGACGAGGAGGAGGAGGAGGAGGAACGCTGCAGCATTGCGTTGTTTTTAGATTCAAAAGCGTGTCTATACACCGGCACTACCCAGACTTCATCGTATACTGGGCGCGGAGAAGACGCGTCGTTATCATTCACCGTTCTCGTTAACAGTGCCTTGACAATGTCTCCGTGTCCTCCTCTGTCGGTCACCGGATTCGCGCTCAGGCCAAACAGCGCTACGCTTTTTTTTGTCGCATTCTCCTCCTCCTCCTTCATCGTCGAGTGTCGAGGAATCACTCGGGTAAGCGCGGCGGGGAGAGAAAAATAGTATGCGACGACGAAAAAGACGACGGCGCGTTTTACGCGCCTCCCTCTCCTCCCATTTTCTTTCTCTCTTCTTCAGAAAAGATGATGATGACAACACCTTTACTAGTGTGTGTTTCAACACCTACCACCAGAGGAGTGAGTCCTTCACAAGGTGGCAAAAATACTTTGGAGGGGAGTGGAGTAAAAACGAGAGAGAGAAAAACAAAATTATTTTCTTTTTCTTTCTTTCTTTCTTTCTTTCTTTCTTTCTTTCTTTCTTCTTCACAACACACGTGTTTACAAAACACAAAACAACAACAACAACAATCTTTTCGTTCGTTCGACTTTGAAAAGAGGACGAGAGGACTACATTGAAGAATGCACGCGCACGCGTCGTCGTCGTCGTCGTCGACGACGACGACGACTGCTGCTGCTGCTGCGGTCGTTCCCCGGAAGGAAAAAGGGTCGCATCGGTACCAACAGCATCGTAAAAAGGAAGAAGAGAGACGCTCCTTTTATCCATTCATCCGTCCAAACAACAGAAGACAATCTTCTTCTTCTTCTTCTTTGTCGTCGTCGTCGAGAACTCGCGCCGCGTCCTCCGACGAGACCAGCGAGACTCGTAGTGGTAGTGGTGCTACCAGATCACCACCATCCTCGTCGTCGTGGACGGCGAGAGAAAAAACGCAGAAGAACGAAAAGATCGATTACTTGTACGAACTCGGGAAGAACGACACTGGAAACACGAACACGAACGTCGGAGCAAAGGAAGGGAAAATTGACGATATATTCACTCGGAATCGAGGGGATGGCGAATTTAAACTCGGGGCGGATTCAGACATTGCCAACGGCGATTTGCGCTTTCGATTCCAAGAAGTTCGACAGTTCAACAACTTAGTTGGAGACTATTTCGTTCCAGAACAATTCATCGAAAAAGTCGCTTTACACGTGTGCAAAAATTTCATGCGCAGCACGCAACCAAGAAGTCCAAACGTGCCTTTGATTTTAGGCGTCTGGGGATGTAAAGGATGCGGGAAAACGTTCAATTTAGAACTCGCGTGTAAGAAATTAGGAATGATGCCTATCGTAACGAGCGCGGGAGAACTCGAAGACGAAAGCGCAGGCGAACCTGGAAGACTCATCCGACAAAGATACCGACGCGCCGGAGAAGTAGTTCGAGTGCACGGAAAAATGTCATGCTTGATTGTAAACGATATCGATGCCGGCTTAGGGTGGTTCAAAGATACGCAACAAACCGTAAATAATCAAACCGTGTGCGGAACGCTCATGAATTTGTGCGACCATCCTGAATTAGTTTCTTTAGGCGAAGAGCGACGCGAAGACGGCTCGAATTTAGAAACCGTGAGAGTACCAATCATAGTCACCGGGAACGATTTGAGTCGTTTGTACGCACCACTTTTACGAGATGGAAGGATGGAAAAGTGGTACTGGGACCCTCAATTCGAGGATATCGTAAACATGGTAGACGCTCTGTTCAAAGACGATCCGTTATGGAGTATTGAAGATACGAGAGCTTTGGTGACAAAGTTTCCGAATCAACCTTTGGATTTTTTTGGCGCGACGCGTTCAACGGTATACGACGATGCCATTCGTAACTGGATGATTGGCAAATCGAAAAAAAAGAACGGCTACGACGATCAGTTTGGCAAAGTTCTGATGCAAAACTTAGCCCTCGGAACCTCTGGCGTTGATTTGTTCGGAAACGTTGGTACGGAAGATGAGCCTTCTTCGGCTTGGAAATACCACGCGCCTCCGGAGATTGTCCACTCCGATAAGGCACAAATCACCATAGAAAACGTAATGGCAGCTGCAAAACAGTTATCGAACCAACAAGATTTAGTCAACTCGGAAAAGTTATCAGTAGAGTACATGAAATGGCAAAAAAATCCCGAGGAGTTAACGCCGGAAGAAAGAGAAGCTATGGAAGCTAAGCAATCGTGGCAAAACACGTTGAAGAAACGAGAACGAGAACGCGAGTTGAGACGGATGAAGATGCGTTCGAGTGCAGCGAGCGAACAGGCCTTGAAAGCCCGAAATCTAATGCTTAAAACTGCAATGAAACGTGCAAGAGAGAAAGAAGCCAAACGCCTCGCTGAAATAGCCGCGAACCCAACGTTACAGCTCGAAGAGGCCGCGAGAAAAATCAAGTCAGAGGAGGAAAAAAAGAAAAACGCCATTCCAGGACCGCCGTCTAGCGACGACAGTAAATATGCCGTCGTATCCGTAGAAAACGCATTCGATGCTCTCAAGGCAAAAACGTGCAAAGTGGTAGACGTGAGAGACGCGCGATCGTTTCGACGAGAATCTGTCGTCGGATCCGTCAACGTTCCTATTGTTAAAGTTGAAGGAAAACCGCTCGCGTATACGTACGAAGCGAACGCCGCTGATTTTATCGAGCAGTTTACGAAGATGTTTGGAAATAAAGAGGAGATGATTGTATTGTTAGGTGGGAATACAATACAAGAAGCATCATATCTCGAAATTGATAATCCGGAAATGAATGGTTTAGCAGCTTATTTGGCAGAAACCGTCGGTTACGAAAACATTGCGATCGTTCCGGGCGGCTACGACAGATGGGTGAGCGAATATACGCCAGGCGGTAAAAAGCGATTAAAGGAATGGTCGCTCGATTATGTCACCGGTGCATCGGGAGATGTCTGTGTTGGTGCCGAGTTACCTGTCGTCGGATCTCTCGCGGACGAGCGCCGCGCCGCGGAACTCGAAAAACTCGAGAAACTCAAGAAAAGTATGGCGAGTGGAGATGCGTGGAAACGCGCTTTTGATGCACAAAGCGGTAAAGTGTATTTTTATCACATGCAATCAAAACGAACGCAAATTCAGAACCCCCAAATGTATGATGCCAAAACAGGGAGATGGAAATTGTTAGACCCTCCAGACGAGAAGGAAAAGGAAAAGGAGGAAGAAGATATAACCGAAGGCGATGGTTCAAGAGCAAAAGTAGAAATAAAATCGAATTAAGTACTTACAACAGGGGTCCTTTGAACCTGTCGAAGAAAAAGGTCGTCGCAAGTGGAGCGTATTCCACTGATGTATTAGCAAGCGGTGCCTTCAATCTGTTCCCTGGGAAAGTTGATCGCACTAAGTGTATCAAATAGTAAGTCGTACATAACTAGAATGCAACGCGATGCATCATAATCACAGCTGACGGCGGCAGAGCTTTCGGTGGCCTGGGATTTGCACGTCGCGCACCGCTTCTCCCCGGCGACGTCGAAGATGCTCCTCGTCCTCCTCGTCCTCCCGTGAACTTCCTTTTAGGGGCTTGATCTTGTGGCGCGCGATGTTGTTGTTGGTCCTCTCGCGAAGGCGGCGAAGATTTCGTTCGCTGTTGCGGCTTTCGATGTTGCTGTTGCTGATTACCCCATCTTCCTCCTCGAAATCGTCGCTTTCTCCACTCTTTTAGGACCCGCGCAACATCGCCGTCGTATCTTCGAATTGAAGTGACCCCTTCGGTTAACGTTTTACACCCGGGAGGCGTGATTTCGTTTCTCCACGCTTTCATCTCTCTTGTCGTGTAAAAGTCTTGCTCTTCTGCGTCCTTCGTATCTAATGACTTACGCTTCCAATACAAAACTGGACTTCCAATCGTACGCAGCACCTCTTCGTCTTTCGATAAAAGCTCATCTGCAGACAATCGCGCTACTGCAGCTTCGAGCGATGGTAGCGACATTGGTGGTTTATCAACGTGTACGTATGCGTTTTTAACGTGTTGGAGATGATTCCGATTCAATCTGCGCAGCTCGTCGCGAACCTCTTCGTAAGACTTGTACGTTTTCTTCGAGGGAAATTCAAGCGGCGGGTCCTCGTATTCTGATGCGTCAACATTATCATCGCTGACTTCATCGTCTTCGTCAGTTGAGAGAAAAACTTTCATGCCACCATCTCCATCCTCGTCTTCGATATCCTCGTCCTCGTCCTCGTCCTCTATTATGATGACATCTGAAATATCGTCGCTGCTATCGTCGCCATCGTTCAAAACTTCTACGTACATCGGTGATTTCTTCGCTAGCAGTTCGTCTATGCGAGATGAATTTCCACTTTTTCTCGTTCGATTCTGTTTCGACGCGTTTCGTTGAACTGAACGAGCAGACTTGTTTTTCTGTCCGACTTTTCCCGCCGCATTCCCAGAGAGTTGCTGTTGCAGCGTTCTTTCCAACGGAGCGACTTTGATGCGATGCTTAATACATCTCGCACAGTAATCGCACGCGAACAGCTCGCGCAATGGAGAATCTGGATCCACCAAAGGTTGAATACCTTTGCACAACTGAGCACGACCGCCACGAGGAATCACAGCTAACGAATATGCTAAAGGCGTAATTGGTGCCTTGTTATAAAACACAGCCTCTGCTCGAGTCTTATCTATCAATGGGTCACAATTTTTGTCAAAAGTGTCTGGTATGGAAGCATAATCGAGTAAGTCATTTCCACCGAGGCCACCAACTTGGTTTACTGAGCGCGGTCGCGAAGAGGAATCGTAGAGCGTGTAGAACGAAAAGTCTGCACATTCTCCCGCGTGATACGTTGCCAACACCCACTCGACGCCGTACATGTAATCGTACACACGTCTTACGCTGCTGTCATTGTCCTCGTTCACGTCTGAAAAGTTGTTCCAAACGTGCGCGAAATCTTCAGCTGGCATGTTCGCAAGCGTGGAGTAGTTGATTGTAAAATCTTTGATGGTTATCATGTCCTTCGCGAGTGGACTTGCATACTTGCTGGTGTGTTTGAAAGCGCTCGCGTCGTGCTCTTCCAACCATTCCAAATAATTTGGGTTCAAAAGCGTCCCGGCTATGGCTTTGAGCATAGCCCAATTTACCGTGTCATCCATTCCCGTCATTGGTTGCGAACTTCGATCTTTTTCCAAACGAAGTTGAAACAAAGGATCTTTAGAATTCGAGGGAGGTCCCGGAAACAATCTGTTGCGACCTTTGAACATTTTACAGCTCCTCACGCGCGCGTAATTTCTCCACGAAAACTTCACTCCAAATCGACTTCCACTGATGTAATCGTTACCTGACATCACAGACAAACCAACGAAGTCCCGCCGAAGCGCCGATAACTCTTCTGAATATTCTTTCGGATGCTTTTTTCGGTCTGGTAGAATGCCGTTCCACCACGGTAGGCCATCGTCACCTTTATTTCCACTATTCTCACTATTATTATTGTTGCTATTGCTATTCAAATTTTTGGCGTTAGAAGATGATGATTCACCATCATCACCACCACCTCTTCTTTGGTTGTATCGATTCATTTCCATTTCTCTCTTCGCTTGCTTTTTAGATTTGCTCCCAGTCGCACCGGCGCCGCTCAAGTTATTTTCCGAGCTGAGCACTTTTGAATTCGGGTCTAAACTCATCACCAATTCTTCGTTGAACATTCTGCCTGAAAACACGAGTCTCTGTGCTCCACTTACGAATACATCCACGGTTGGATTCATCGTCAGCGCCAACAATATGGCATCAGAATCTTCGGAGACGACGCAGTGCGTGTGATTTTGGAAGTTTGGATTTTCCTGTCTCAACTGCATGGCTCGAACGAGTTTAATTTCACCTTCACCAGGCACTGTCGTTCCCGAGAGCTCGTATAGAATGTCCGCTCCAAACTCTTCTCGATGAACTTTTGACGCGATGTAATACTCAATTGCTCGATCGACTTTCAGCGCTAATCTTGACCCGGGAGTAATCCCAAGCTTCATCATTCTCGATAAATCCGTCGATAATGGTTCTCTCTCGCCTGACGACAATCTTACGCGTCGTCGTCGTTGCGTGATTGTCTTAGCCATTGGCGCTGGCCCATCCAGAGCGAACGTAATCGAGTGTTTTGGGCGCGTCCGCCGAATGATACCAGTCAGTAAACCGAACAATTTCTTGTAGAAAGCAGACTCTGTTTTCGTGTGGTGCGCGGCGACGTGTAACACGTTATTCACATCCACATACACGTGGTCGAACGATGCTAACCTTCTGGGGTCTAGTTTATAAGAATTTTTTATATCAGGTGATACTGACGAGGATGACGACGAAGTGAAGTTACTACTTCTGTTGTTATTATTGTTATTATTATTGTTATTCTTGTAATGCAGTCCTCCATCCGACTTTGGCTGAGCGAAGCTCTTCTTGAACTCCTTCTGCATCATCTTGTTAAACCCAGAGATTCCCATGATTATATATCTTCTCACACTATACGTCGCGTATCAATCCGCTCCCTTCCTTTTCCAAAAGACACGCAAAGGGAAAGCGTTTTTTATCGAGAGACAGATTGCACCGTTACGCATATCGTTTCCTCGTTAAAAATTTGATTTTAATACTCTTATATCAAAAGAGGAGGAGGAGGAGGAGGACGACGACGACGGGCGCGCGATTTCTTTTCAAAACCAGGCGTCGCGCGGCTTCTGTTCTCCGTCCCTTTCTTTCTCTTTCCCTCTCTCGGGCGCGCGCGCG
>MDSZ01255039.1_pt1 | contig 13222 bp, 10 predicted proteins | sample 811201 | NCBI WGS metagenome assembly MDSZ01 (sample SAMN05326647, study PRJNA326480) | marine metagenome | isolation source: seawater | place: Indian Ocean: North | collected 2010
CAGATCGTCCACGATATACTCTCTGCCGTCGGTCATATAGATAGCGTCGGGATAAATGGTGGTGATAGAACTGGTGTAGTCCACTTCCGCAATGATCTTCGATTCGTCACCCCGTTTCACCACCACGAAGTTTCCTTTCTCAATCCGCCTCAAGGATACATTCACCGCCGGATAGACATCTTCCATCCAGTGCCACTGATCGCCTTCCAGATGGACCACGCTCCCCTCCGCCAGAAACTCCAGAATATCGTTTACAGCTCCGGCGGTCACCTCGCCAAAGGCTTCTCTCTTCCGGAAGGGAAGTTCGAAAGCGGCACACTTCATGTGATCCACGAGGATGGTGAGGTTATCGGGATTGATGCGGGCGTGTTCCACAGATGAACCGAAGAAGTAGTCGGGACTCGACATGAGAAACTGGTCGAGGGGATTGGAGCGGGCAATGAGGACCGCAACAGCCGTCCGCCCACGCCTTCCGGCACGGCCCGCCTGCTGCCACGTGGAGGCTATAGTCCCGGGGTAGCCCGCTAAGACCGCCGCATCGAGACTGCCGATGTCTATCCCGAGCTCCAGAGCGTTCGTCGCCACAACGCCCTTGATCTCTCCAGTGCGTAGCCCCTTTTCGATCTCCCGCCGCCGGTTTGGCAGATAGCCGCCGCGATAACCAGCCACCACTTCACCGGAAGCGAGCCTCTCCCGCGAGGACTCGAATTCATCTTTCAGATACTTGGTGAGAATCTCCACATTGAGACGGCTGAGAGCAAATACAATAGTTGAAATATCATTCTTGAGTAGCGTGGCCCCCACCTGGCGGGCTTGCTTAATGTAGCTGGCTCTGATGCCGAGCTGGTGATTCACCACAGGCGGATTGTAGAAGATAAAATATTTTTCACTCCGCGGCGAGCCCGATTGATCCACAAGCGTCATCTCTGACTCTGTAAGCGCTTCGGCGTGCTCTCTAGGATTGGCAATGGTGGCGGAGCAACCGATGAACTGAGGCGACGAACCGTGAAACTCACACACCCGTTTCAGTCGCCGAATGAGGTTCGCCATGTGACTGCCGAAAACACCGCGGTAGATGTGAAGTTCATCAATGACCACATACTTCAGATTCTGGAAGAGGGAAATCCATTTTGTGTGGTGAGGCAATATCCCCTGATGAAGCATGTCGGGATTGGTAACCACTACATTTCCCTGCTTCCGGATGGCCTGCCGCGCGCTCTGGGGCGTGTCACCGTCAAAAGTATAAACCTTGACAGGCTCGCCCGTCTCATCTACCACTTCGTTCAGCTCCGCCACCTGATCCTGAGACAGCGCCTTCGTAGGAAAGAGATAGAGCACCTTCGCCCCCGGATCATTAAGCGCGGACTGGAGTACCGGCAAATTGTAACAGAGCGTCTTGCCCGAAGCCGTCGGTGTAACCACCACAATGTTGTCGCCGTCACTGATGTGATCCCAACAGGCTCGTTGGTGGGAATAGAGCTGCTCGATTCCCCGGGATTGCACTGCCTGCACAATTCGGCCATCGAGATCATCAGGAAAGTCAACATACTGGCCCTCACTGGCGGGGATGTGATGGACGTGCTCGATGTGCGGCCCGATCTCAGGGTGCGACTTCAGGAAATCGAGTATGCGTGAAACGTCCGTGTGCGGCTCCATGAGGGAGTCTAATTTAGTTGACACAGTTAAGAGGTGTGAGCGGAAAATCCGCTAGATGCGGTCTAGGTGATGACTCAAGTCACGGCAGAACTGTTCATGCGACCGATAATGAATTGTGGTGAATCCGAGCTTGTCAGCAGTCTCCACATTCTCCCGATGATCGTCTATGAACAGCGAGGTGCGGGCCTCGGCCCCGGCAAGCGTGAGTGCCTTTGTGAAGAAATCAGCGTGTGGCTTTCTGGCTGAAATTTCAAATGAGTAAATGTAACCGCTGAAGCCGTCGAGCCATCCTTTCTCAGTCCCGTGCCGGATGTGGAAAGGATTTGTATTAGAGGCAAGCCACACAGGATACTCCCGAACGAGATCTCTGGCCACAGAAAGCGAATCGGTACAAGTGCCAAGAAGCGTAAGCCAGGCGGAAAAGAATTTATCTTTCGTCAGACCGTCAGGCTCAGGCAGTGCGTCCCGAAAATGAGCATAAAACTGATCATCTCCAATCTGCCCTTTTTCATACCTGTCTAGAGCATCCTCGTGGAAAGCCTCTCTGATAACACTCTCCGGATGATCTGTAGCGGTGATCAGTTCAGCCAGTGTACGCTCAGGTGAGATATCCAGCAGAACACCGCCGATATCCATAAAGATTGTCTTAATCATTGCAGAAAGTCGTTACTCAATTAAGCGGGGAAATAAAGTATCAACTCAGGGAAAGCATGTCCTTTGTCGATTGGTTAAGAATCTCACAGCCGTTCGAAGTGATGAGAATATCGTCTTCAATCCGCACGCCGCCCCAATCAGGAATATAGATGCCCGGCTCAATTGTCATAAGATAATTCTCGTAAATATGATCCTTGCTGAGCTGCGAAAAGCGGGGATTGGTGTGAATCTCGAGACCAAGGCCGTGTCCGGTACCGTGGTTGAAGTAGTCGCCGTATCCGCTTTCAGAGATATAGTTACGGCAGGCGGAATCAACTTCTTTGCACGGAGCACCATCTTTAGCCGCTTCGCACCCGCGGCGCTGGGCCTCGCGGACGGTATTATAGATCTCCCTGTGGCGCTCCGTGGCTTCTCCCACCACTACGGTCCGTGTCATATCAGCGTGGTACCCCTGATAAAAGGCGCCAAAGTCGAGAATCACAAAATCCCCCTCCTGTAGAGGCCGGTCCCCAGACCGGGCATGAGGCAGAGCAGAATTCGGCCCTCCTGCCACGATGCAGTCAAAAGCGTCGCCGTCAGCTCCGAACATTTTGTAGGTAAATGATATCTTACCGGCGATCTCACGTTCTGTCACTCCCGGCCGAATCTCAGGAATAATCTGCTCAAAGGTCTGGTCAGTGATCTCCACGGCTTTCCGCGTCGCCCGTATCTCACTCTTGTCCTTCACCATGGCGATCTGCTCTATCACATTGGTCATCGGCTCCCAGGAACAGCCGGGGAAAAGATCTTCCAGCTTTTTTGCAGAACTCACCGAAACGTGTTCCGCCTCGAACGCAAGGTGCATGCCATCGGATATAAGTTTCTCTTTCTTGATTATTTCGGGGTAAGGTTCCACACCGATAAGAATCTCCATTCCCGTTACCTGCTGTTTTGACTGCGTTTCATAGCGCCCATCGGAAATAAAGTAAGCCTTTTCAGGAAAGATCAGGCACGTCCCGGCCGATCCACTGAAGCCTGAAAGGTACCGGACATTCGTTAGGTTTGTCACCAGCATGCCTTCTAACGATTCATCCGCCAGTTTCTCTCTCAACTTTTCCACTCTTTTATCAATAAGAGACATCTACCGTATCCCCGATTGGGATTTCAACAGTCTCATCAGATCACTCTTCTCTTTTGCGATTCGCTCTATGTCAGCATCTTTCTTGCCTGACATCACTGTCAGCACTTCCAGCGCCTGCCGGTAGAGTTTCTGACTCTTCAGGACTGCCATTAGAGTAAAAGTGGCCACTTGCGGCGTGATGGGGAAATCGGCCAGCGACTCCCTGGGAGGACGTTCCCGAGGCTTTTTCACCCTGCCCTTAGGAGCACGTTTTGCCGGAGCTGTCACTTTCTTCCTACTCCGTTTTCCGGCATCAGACGGTTTTGCCAACCACGCTTTCGCTTTCTCGTTGGTGCTATCCATTTCAAGAATTGTTTCATACAACTTTCGAACGGTCTTTGCTGATCTTCCCAAGTCGGCCTGAACTTGAGCCAATAGTATGTAAGCGTTGAAGTGGCCCGGATCCAGAGAAACGGTCTTCTTCAGCAGCTTCTCAGCATTCTTTAGCTTTCCCTCCGCCATCTGAATCCTCGCTTCAACAAAGAGCCCTGGGACATGGTCGGGGTGACGACTCAGACCGATTTCAGAAACCTTATGTGCGCGCTCGTGATCTCCCTCAGTCAGATAGTGCTCAGCGAGAACGGGAAAGAGCAAAGTATCAAAATGGTTTGCGAAGTAGATTTCCAGCTCTTCGATATTCTGTAAGTCCATATTCTACCTGGTTTCTGTTCTCAATTTCCGAAACTGATTAACGATACTCGATGAAAGGGTCTTTTGCAAGAAACTAATACGCTCTAACTGGCAACTTCCTTTCTCTCCTTCACAACTCATGATTTAATTAGAGGGGGATGTTGCCATGCTTCTTCTTCGGATTCATGTCTACTTTTGTATCCAGCATTACCAAGGCTTGGATTAATCGGGAGCGTGTCGTTCGCGGTTCGATAACGTCATCGATGTAGCCCTGCTCTGCCGCAACATACGGGTTAGCAAATTTATCACGGTACTCTTCGATCATCTTTTCTTCCACAGCCTCAGAATCGTCTGCCTCGGCAATCTCCTTCTTGAAGATGATCTCCACAGCACCTTTGGGACCCATAACGGCAATCTCAGCTGTCGGCCAGGCAAAGTTCACATCCCCACGGATGTGTTTGGAATTCATCACGTCGTAGGCGCCGCCGTAGGCTTTCCTTGTAATGACCGTCACCTTTGGCACTGTCGCTTCACAGAAGGCATACAGTAGCTTTGCTCCATGACGGATGATACCACCCCACTCCTGTTCGGTCCCCGGTAAGAAGCCGGGCACATCTTCGAAGACCACAAGCGGAATGTTGAAAGCGTCACAGAAGCGGACAAACCGGGCCCCCTTCACAGCCGAATCAATATCAAGAACACCTGCCAAATGCGACGGCTGATTAGCCACAATCCCGACGCTTCCACCATTCAGGCGCGCAAATCCCACAATGATATTTCTGGCAAAAGCAGAATGGACTTCCAGAAACTCCTCACTGTCTACTATTGGGCGAATTACGTCGTGCATATCGTACGGCTTGTTGGAATTCTGCGGAACAACCGAATCAAGCGCTTCTACCTCCCGCTCCACCGGATCCTCCTGAGGACCAAAGGGTGGATCCTCCAGATTATTCTGAGGGATATAGGAGAGGAGCAATTTGACAGTCTGAATGGCTTCAACTTCATTCTCAGCCGCAAAGTGGGAAACCCCGCTCTTGGTGGCATGAGTCACGGCGCCGCCGAGATCTTCATAGCTTACATCTTCGTGGGTCACCGTTTTGACAACATTCGGACCGGTAACGAACATATAGCTCGTCCCCTTTACCATCAGCGTAAAGTCAGTAATAGCCGGCGAGTAGACAGCACCCCCCGCCGACGGACCCATAATCATCGAAATTTGTGGGACAACACCGGATGCCAGTGTATTACGCAAGAATATCTCGGCATAACCGCCCAACGAAGAGACACCCTCCTGAATCCGGGCTCCGCCGCAATCGTTCAGTCCTATGATCGGTGCACCTACCCGCATGGCGTGATCCATGATATTACAGATCTTCTTCGCATTTGATCCAGACAGAGAACCACCCAAGACTGTAAAATCTTGCGCAAAAACGAATACCCTCCGGCCGTCTATGGTCCCGTGCCCTGTAACAACTCCGTCACCCGGAACCCGCTTCTTGTCCAGCCCGAAGTCTGAAGACTGATGCTTTACAAACATTCCTGTCTCCTGAAAAGAACCTTTATCCAGAAGAAGATCTAGACGCTCTCTTGCGGTCAGTTTTCCTTTACTGTGCTGGGCTTCTATACGTTCTTCACCGCCACCCTTTAGAGCTTCTTGCCGTAAAGTTTGCAGTCTTTTCAGAGTATCGCTCATTTCTTCCACCGATTGGTTTTTACCCATTCCGTGATATAATCGATAGTCTCCTGGATGGGCGTGCCGGGGCCAAAAAGTTTCCCGACCCCTTCAGCATGCAACGCCTCCATATCCTTGTCAGGGATAATCCCGCCGCCCGTCAGCAGAACATCGTCCATCCCTTCAGATTTCATCAGTTCCATCACTTTCGGAAAAACAGTCATATGGGCGCCAGAAAGAATCGAAAGAGCGATAACGTCCACGTCTTCCTGCAAGGCGGTACTGACTATCATTTCAGGGGTTTGACGCAGCCCAAGATAGATCACCTCCATCCCGGCATCCCTGTAAGCTCTGGCCAGAATCTTGACCCCCCTGTCATGACCATCGAGACCGGGTTTTGCCATAACGATGCGGATTTTTCGTTCCATCACTTACATTTCCCCTCTCGGCCGCTTAACACTCGGTCTTACTATTCGTTCAATTTCGCACTCTTTCGCTAAAAAGTGAAGTGAAATTACCACTCACTTCTTGTCTATTCACCGATAAGAGACTACATTTACCAAAATGCGTCTGATATGGCTGTCACTCATACTTGTATCTGGCCTGATCGGCGCTTTTGAACGGCTTCCTCTACTCCCGAATCTGGTCGCCTTGGGGATGACCCAATTCGGTCCGGGGCGCACATCGGCTCATTTTCTCAGTCACCCCGCCTCCCTTGCCTCATCGACCAGTCTCAACACAGCCGCATTCTACGGCAAACCCTTTAGCCTTACGGATCTCAGCAACGCGGGGGCGGTTATATCAGCTCCCTGGCGATACGGAAATGTCGGCATCGGGTTCTATTCAGCTGGCAACAAACTGTACGGCGAGACAACGTTTGCGCTCGGTTTAGGCAGACGCCTGGGACAGCATCTCGATTTTGGACTGCTCCTTGCCGGACACGAACTCTCAATCGTCAACTACGGCTCCCAGAAAACAGTTAGCCTGTCCGCATCCATCGCCTTCGACATACAGGAATCGGTGACATGGTCCATGCTATATCAGAACCTGAATGCGCCACGAATCGGCGCCTCTGACGAGCTGCTGCCGCAGGTAATAGTTACCGGCTTCAGCTTTACACCAAGTAGTCAGATGTCCGCTATAGCAGAATTCGAAAAGGATCTGCAATTTGATTCACGCTATAAGTTTGGTCTGCAATGGAAGCCGATTGAGTCCTTTACAGTCATGACCGGCTTTGCCACGAGTCCCACCCAGGTAACCGCCGGTATCAGGCTGAAGATCATCGGTCAGGAAATAAGTTATGCAATCGCTAATCATCCGGAACTTAATCTCAGCCATATTCTTGCTCTCACTTTTAGCCTGCCTTAGCCCCTGCTCCGGGCAAGGGCAGTCGCTGGACGAGATCCTGACTGAATTTCAGCTGGATGACGAAGAATCTGTCCTTTCGGCTGAAGACCTGCTGACCCTGGAACAGTTTGTGCGCGAACCGATCAATCTAAACAGCGTCAGCAGAAAGCAACTTGAGAAGATTCCTCTACTTCCATCGAGCGATATCTCCCTGATTCTAAAAAGGCGTAACGAGTTGGGGCAATTTATCTCAATCTTCGAGATACTCCAGTTCCAGGAGCTCGATCCAGTCACAAGACAACTTCTGCCTCTCACAACCACTGTTGAAGAGGTACGGCCATTAGGTGTCGTCCTGCGTAATCGATGGACGACTTCAACTGAGGATATAAGGATGGTAACGAGGGTCGATTTTCAGCGTGCCTCGGCATCGGGAGGATTTGTTTTGGAACGCGACCCGGGAGAACCAACGCTCACCGATTTTGCATCAGCTCATCTAAGTATCCCAGTTAACAGCCACACTCGGGCAATTGTCGGTGACTTTCAGCTTCACTCAGGTTATGGTCTCCTGTTTGGTCGCTCTTCGCGGCCGTTCAAGGGGAATACGAGCATCACCTATTTCTCACGCCCCGGGAGAGGACTTCGGCCGTGGCGGTCTACTCTGGAACAGTGGGCCCTCCGCGGCGCGGCAGTTGAATATGAGTACAAGTCAAATACCTGGATCGCCTCTCTTTCATCCTCACCGATGGATGCCATCCTCGACTCACTCTCTGTTACTTCCATTTCCGTATCAGGTCTTCATCAGTCTGAAACAGCCCGCGACCGAAAGCACAATCTGAACGAAGAGAGCGCCATACTCGCCTGGAAACGGTCAGGTGAGCAGGCTCAAGTCGGCATCCTCACCGCCGTTGACAGATGGCAGATTGACGGTAATTCACCCACTAACCGCCCGCCGCAAAGCTACGGCTCCGTCCATGGACAATACACCTTTGACAAACTCTCGTTCTTCGGCGAAACCGCCGTCTATAGTGGCACAAGCCCTTCCTATCTCACCGGCGCAACATTGGATATGAAGACACTCCGATGGATGGGATCAGTCCGCTACTATCCAGGCGGTTTCCGGGGTCCTCGCTCGCGACCGCTCGGCGAATGGAGCCGCGACCAGCTGAATGAATCAGGAATCTATCAGGCTCTTTCTATCTCCACGGGGAAAATACGCCTGTTCAGCTACGGCGACTGGTACCGCGAGACTGTTGCTGTCAGTGAGGGCGGTCAGCCGGTCCGTGGTTTCGAAACCGCCGCTACTTTGAGTTTTCGGTGGCGTTATGGTGGAAATGCTCTGCTCCGGTGGAAGCGCGAGGATAAATCCGGCGAAGATGGCATCGCCTATGCAGGAGAAATATTTCAGCCGAATTCCAGCAGAGAAACATGGCGTGCCAGCTCGACACTACCTGTAAATAAGCAGCTGAAGTGGCAGTTTCAGGGAGACAGAGTGGTGGCTCAGGATGACGACGGCCAGCACACCGGACACGGCCTCTCCACCAAAATGCACCTTGCCACAAAATCGTGGCGCATTTCATTCAACTGGGTGATGTACCGTTCAGACGATTGGGCGTCAAGAATCTATGTATGGGATCTTAATCTTCCCGGAGAGATGCGTAACCGGGCTTTTGCCTCGTCAGGTCAATCGCTCGCCACTTTTGTCAGAATCAAGACTGCCCACGGAGCAACGGTGAGCTGGCGAGTACGAACTACGTGGGAGCGATTCGATGATCCAGGCAGATGGTCAATACCGAATGTTGAGAGCGGTTTTCAGATGGATATCGCCTTTTGAGGACGAAGTGCCGGTGATCGGTCTTACTCGACACAATCCCACAATCTGAGTAGACTTGTGCGCTGATCTCCACCGATCCCTTAGTCAAATCCGCTTTGCACTCTCAACTCAACTGGTAGCTGATGCATCAATTTGAATCACTGGTGGCGAATCAGCAATGACGGACCTCTCTTGGGACAATCCAACACAGTCTCCCCGCCTGAACCATGTGATTCGGGCAAGCCGACCGTGTTGATCTATGACGCACCTATATCACCGATGCTCTCAAGGAAATGATCAAGTTGGTTGAACACATACGGAGTTTCCGTCGGTTCTCTATTCGTTCTCTGACATTCTTGCTTTATTGCTAAAGAAGCGTTTTCATCTCACGAGCCTCGCCGATAGAACGGTATTGCGCCCTAAGAGACCTCTCAATAAATTCCCACCGTGATCCGAGGCATTTCACTTCTACTGATGAGCGGGCTGTGGCTTACCGGTGCTCCCCTTCAGGCGGGGCAGGTTTCTGTCCAGTTTCCCAACGAGCCGGACAGAACGGAAGTGATCCGAACTTTCGCAAGCGGACCCGCTGTCTATATCTCCACCAGCGACTTTGTGCAAGTCCTCACCGCCAGCGTTTTCATGAACGCAGCCAGAAGTAAACTCGTCATCTATTTCGGCGGTCACAGAATAAAAGTGTCAGCCAACAGCAGTTTTGTCGTCATTGATGATCAAGTCTACCAGATGCCGTCCCACGCCCTCTTCGATGGTCAGGATATCTATCTCCCCATGCGCCCTTTTCTCTCTATCCTGCACCGCCGCGCCGCACCGGGCATTCTTTATGACGATGTGAAAGGAGTTATCATTATTGAACTGCTGGCGTTCAATCTCACGGGAATCGACATTGAGGACAAAGCAAATGGGACCGTGGTTCGTATTGAGACAACACGTCAATTCGATACGCAATCGCTCGAGGCGTGGTCGGCTAAGAACAGGTGGTTCTACCTGACGTTAGCCGGAGGCGTGGCCGACTCCCTAACTCTCAGCCAGGCGAGGCTCGGCGGTGTCGTGAAAGCAATCAACGTAGATCAGGTCGGTAAATCCGCCCAGCTGGCCTTTCATTTGCGGTCAGACATAGAGAATTATGAGATATACCACAACCGTGATCCGAGCGAAATCGTACTTACGTTGCGAACGCCCCTGAGCTACAGTGCCGAAAAAATTAAGAAGCTTCGCAACAGCTGGTATATTGACACCATTGTCATCGATGCCGGACACGGCGGAAAAGACGGCGGTACCACTGGTAAATATGGTCTGAAAGAAAAATTCGTCACCCTTGACATCGCCAAGCGTGTCGGGCGGCTTCTAGAAAAACATGGAGGGGTGAAAGTTATCTACACGCGTGATGAAGATGTATTTATTCCGCTCTGGAAACGGACGAAAGTCGCCAACGAAACTAACGGTAAACTGTTCATCAGTATTCACGGCAACGCCAACAACAATCGCAGAGTAAAGGGATTTGAAACATATATTCTTCGACCGGGTAAAACAGACGATGCTGTCGAAGTCGCCCAGCGGGAAAATGCCGTTATTAAACTGGAAGAAGAAGTGACCCGTTACGACAACCTTACGGAAGACAGTTTTATTATCGCCTCTCTAATGCAAAACGCCTTCATGAAAGAAAGTGAAGATTTAGGTTCCATGATACAGAGTGAACTTCGCAAAAGTATTCCTTCACCGGACCGGGGTGTTAAGCAAGCTGGATTTTTTGTCCTTATCGGCGCATCCATGCCGAATGTTTTGATTGAAGTCGGCTACCTGTCGAATCCACAGGAAGAAAAACAGCTTCGTAAGCCAGGCTACCGTCAAAGTGTCGCCCAAGCAATCTATCGCGGCATCCGCCGATTTAAGGATAAGTACGAAAAGGTCCTGACCGAAGAAGCTGAAGGATGAACCTGATGCTGATTCTAAATGACGAACGTTGGATGATCAGTTGATCTTGGATGAGTAACTTAGCGATTCCCCAGTTCGTTATTCTCCCATCACAATCCACAGAGTACCGCCGTCTTGTTGGTCACCATTAATCCTGCTCCTCACAAAATGTCTATCTTCACCTGATGCCGAAGAAGAACTCTCCCGTCGGCGTTTTCGATTCTGGTCTGGGAGGCCTCACAGTGGTACACGCTCTCAAGCAGACGTTGCCTACCGAATCCATAATCTATTTCGGCGACACGGCGCGAGTTCCGTACGGAACGAAGAGTGAAGAAACGGTAACACGCTTCTCACTCCAGATTGCTGAGTTCCTAATCCGAAGACATGTAAAACTGATAGTGGTCGCCTGTAACACAGCATCGGCAGTTGCTCTCACATCGTTGCGGCGGAAGAATACTATACCTGTGATAGGCGTCATTGAGCCGGCAGCCAGAGCAGCAGTCGCCGCTACACGATCTCACCATATCGGTGTCATCGGCACTAGAGCAACCATCAATTCCGGTGCTTATACCAGAATGCTTAGAGAACTCGACTATGACACCAGAATAACATCAGCGGCATGCCCTCTCTTTGTTCCCTTGGCTGAAGAAGGGTGGACTAAAGGAAAAATCGCGGAAATGGTCGCTGAAGAGTATTTGACTCCCTTTCAATCGAGCGACGTTGATACCCTCATTCCCGGATGTACACACTATCCATTGCTCAAGAAAACCATTCAGTCGCTTCTCCCTGATAATGTGACTCTCATCGATTCTCCACAGGCTGTTGCGGCGGAAGTTGCGTCTACGCTGAAGAACGGGAATATTGCATCTGATGCAGAAGCGGATGAATTGAGATGTTTTGTCTCAGATATGCCGCAGAAATTTGAAGAGTTGGCCCATCGGTTCCTTGGTGAACCGCTCGGAGAGGTGACACTTCTCCAGTTGGATTAAGCTCTTCGCACCAAGCCGAGACTGAAAATGGACGAACGGACAGTCGATGACACTTTACTGAACCGCCTCTACACCTTGAGACGCAGAGGCATTAAGGTTGGATTACATCGTACTGAAGCACTTCTGGCGAAGTGTGGCAATCCTCACAGGGACGTCCCAGTCATTCATATCGCCGGCACAAACGGTAAAGGTTCCACTGCAGCGATGATAGCATCGATCCTGAAGTCATCCGGAAGAAAAGTGGGGCTCTACACGTCTCCCCATCTGGTCAGATATAACGAACGAATTCGCATCGACGGAACGCCTGTCACAGATGAAACAGTAGTCAAATTCCTCAACTCTTTCGCGACTGATATCGACACTCTCGGATCAACATTCTTCGAAACAACAACCGCCCTCGCCTTCTCATATTTTGCCCACAGTGAGGTAGATGTTGCGGTCATAGAAGTCGGCCTCGGCGGTCAACTCGACTCCAGCAATGTGGCTCACTCTGTTCTGACAGTTCTTATGCCGATACATTATGATCATATGGAATATCTCGGCCACGATCTTTCTGCCATTGCACGCGAAAAGTGCGGCATCTTCAAAACCAACGTACCGGCAGTAACCTCCTCTCAACTGGCTGAGGTTACCGAAGTGATCGAATCATCCGCTACAGATACCGGAGTACAACTACATAAGGCTCCAGATATTTGTCCTCTTGAGAGCTGCTATACTGAGCGCAAAGGGTCAAGATTTTTATACAACGGCACAGATCTTGTTATCCCCTTAATCGGGCAACACCAGATAACCAATGCGCAGACAGCAATTGCCGCAAGCCTTATTTTTGACCGGGCAATTGAGATGGCCGCTATTGCAGCGGGATTGCGTGAAGTACACTGGCCGGCACGACTGCAGCAAATGTCAACCCGACCACTGATCTTTTACGATGTAGCTCATAATCCGCATGGCTTAGACGCTGTATTTAAAACCTTGCAGCAACTTTTTCCCAGCAAGAAGATTGGAGCTGTCTACGCTCTCAAAAAAAGCAAGCACCTTGACGAAATCGTGCGGCTCCTAAAAGAATATTGTCACACTGTTATAGCTACAGTCCCTGATCACGATGAGTTCTTCGATCTTGATGTACTGACAAGAAAGCTCAATGGTTCAGCAGTCGCGGCTGCCGCAGCCCCTAAACCGCAAGCAGCTTTCAGCCTCATGAAAGAAGGCGCAGAAGGACCCGAATTGTGGCTGATCTTCGGTACTCACTACATTGCAAAGGATGTTTTTGACTATTTCCGTTTTCCCTTTGACAATGGTCAGATTTAGTCTAAATTTATTCCAAGTACAGTTTTGGTCTAATTTCTGATTCCCCGAATTACAGATTTCTCCGCGAA
>MDSZ01256768.1_pt1 | contig 13221 bp, 7 predicted proteins | sample 811201 | NCBI WGS metagenome assembly MDSZ01 (sample SAMN05326647, study PRJNA326480) | marine metagenome | isolation source: seawater | place: Indian Ocean: North | collected 2010
CACAGCCATTCCTCGACGCGCGACCACTCGCGCGTGACAGTCCTAGTATTGACGAGAGAAAAAGAGAGAAAAAGAGAGCAGTTGTTGTTCTTCTTCTTCTTCTTCTTCGTCTCTCGTGTTGTGGTTGTTCGTCTTTATTGTGTTCTTCTTTGCGACGCGCAACAACAAAGCGACTTTGGCAAAGGTCCTCCTGTGTTCAAATTTGTAAGTATCTCTCTGCGCATCTGGTCGAACGTTTAGTCTTCTTCTTCTTCTTTAGATATTCAATCTCTTTCGTTTGACGACCGAAGAAGAGAGGCGCGTACTACTGCGCGACGGAAGAGAGAGCGAGAAAACGAGAGGACTTTATAGGTGGTTGGTCGAAAAAAAGAGACCCCCATAGCGCTTCTCTCTGCCCGTCGATGATGATGGACCCGGCGTTGTCGTCAGTCAAAGCGCACAAAAACTCCTTTGGAGGACCACAAGGACCACCGAATGTACCGGGAATGTCGACGTCGACGATGATGTCGATGGAATTCCAAAATATTCCCAATAACGGGGGGAAGGACGACGGAGCGTACTTCGACGATTTGCTCTTCGACGAACCTCCGGTACCGGAGAGAACGCGCGAGCGAGCGTCGTACTACGTGGAGAGGAGAGGAAGAGACAGCAGAGAAGGGTCGAGCGATCCACAAGGGGAAGAGGAATACGAAGAGATGAAAGACGCGAACGCGGTGAGGCGACTGAGCCGACCGGAAACGGATCTCGAACGAGCGGTGTTGGAGATCGTCAAGAAAACGATATCTAAAAGAAGAGACAACAAAGGAGCAGGTACCTCCGACCACGCGCACCCACCGCCGTCGCTCAATGGGAGGAGGCTTTCGGGCGAGAACGAACCGCCGAGAAGAGCGTCGGAAGACGAAGAGAGAGAACGAGAAAAATGCGTGAAACTGAAAGAAGAGATTCAAGAGATGTTCATTCGAGAAAACAGGACGAAAAGAGAAGTACACGTGACCACGAGCTCAAAGTTTAGAGGCGCGTGCGCGTTGCGGAATTTAGTGCACTCGTACGTTTGGATAGACCCGGAAAATAACGGAGGACAGGAGTACAATGAAGTAGAGCTGATGACGACGTCGATGCAACAACAACAACAACAACAACAACACGTCATTTTCGCGTCGAGTTCGTATTCATCGCAAACGACGATGATGATGCACTCCGCCTTACCTCCGAATGAGTTTAATTTGCAACGCATCATCGTCGAAGCCGATTTGAGGTCACACTTTGTGATTGCCAACGCCACGCCGCAATACCAACGCTTATTGGACGAATTACCGAGCGAGTTCGTCGGTACGTTCTCGAGACTGTTAGAAATAATCGATTTCATGGCCGTTAAGTTAAACTCGAGCTTCGTTGCCAGAAAGATGGACACGCCGCCGTGGAGACGCGCGAAATCGATAGCCTCGAAATGGTCGATGCCCATCGAAGAGCACCACGTCGTCGGAAGCGTCAGCGGGTCGCCGTCGCAAGCGAGCGCGACGACGACGACGGCGCATCATCACCAACAACAACAAAATCATGTAGCAATAAACAAACAAACGCAACACCAATTCCACGATATCTCGCCGCAAACGGTGCTCAATAAGAAGAAGGATACCAGCGGTGCGCGGGGTTTTGTCAAGTAGTGTTGTTAGAGACGTAGGGAGCGTTTGCGAATTTGTACTACCAATAGAAGAATACAGAAGACATTTTAGAGGAGTTCTCGATGTAATAATAACTATTACTTTGAAGGAGAATAATAGCGAAGAACAACACCATCAAAATCATCATTTATTTGTCTAACAACCACCTTTGTCGCACCACACTATGTCGACCACCTTTAACGCCCCTCCAGACCCGTCCGTGTTCCGCGCGCACCACAACAGCGACTGTCAGTGCGCGTGCGCAATTGAGTGGGGTTGTTCGAGGAGGTCGAGGCACGACGAGCGAGGAGTATTCGTGCTCTTAACCGGGGATAGCGACGGAAAGGTGAAACTTTGGAACGGGGAAACGTTGAGGAATGCGTGGACTTTAGGAGACGACGACGACGATGAAGATGACGCTCGAGCATCGATTTTAGGCATAGAGGTAGTCGAGGATAACGAAGAAGCAGGGAGATACGCGTTCGTCACGCACGGGAGAGACGGGAGCGCACGTCTGTGGGTTTCGTCATCCTCCGACAAAAACGCGCGAGAAGAAGGAGATGACGACGAGTACGAACTTGAAGCTGAAGAGAATGAAGGAGATTTTTTCCTGCCGAAACGGTGGCGATGGAAACCGATGTTGAAGCACATTTTAGAAACAGAGAGCGAATGTCACACGTTTTGTCGGATGTCAAACGTGGTGGTAAGAACCGAACATTCAGAGGAGAATGAAAAGAAAGTAACGGCCGTATTCGCCCGACCAGCGAGTGAACGAGGCACGGTGGAACTCGTATCGGTTGATTTGGAAGCGGGTAGGATGACATCGAAACCTATACCGTTGGAAAGAAAATTGGGAGGGGAAGAAAATGGAGAGAGAGAAAAGTACGGGAGCGTGTCTGCGTTGAAGTTTTTATCCAAACGAACTTTGATGGTTGGATACGAGAGCGGACACGTAACGGTAGCGAGGACGAACGAGGGAGACGTCGACGCCTTCCCATCGGATCTTCAAAACAACACCCAGCGATGTTTTAAAGATATGGTGACGTGCATGGATAGCCATTTACTCGAAGACGGAGAAAAGGATGGAGACAATGAAACGAACAGATTATACGCCGTCGCCATCGGATGCGCCGACGGCTCTGCCTCCATCTATCGCGTCTCGGAAAGCGTGCATGAAAATGTCTTTGAATTACAAAAAGGCTCCACGAAAGGACCGTATCACTCTCAAGACGATTCCGCGCAAGGCGTTGCCTCTCTCTCTTTCCGTTCCGACCACAAGCTCCTCGCCATTGGTTACTGGGACGGTAAAACTCGCATCTTTGCTCAATCGTCAAAGTCGAAGAAAGCGTCGTCAAGTTTACTCGCGTGTTTGAAAACGGAAAAGTTGGTCCGAACGGACCGATTTCCCGGAGTCACTTCGGTCAAATTTCGCGAACGAGGGCAAAGGGAGCTGTTGGTGTGCACTCGAGGAGATGGGTGTTGTCGAATGTGGCCGATATTTCCATCGTAAATAATCATTTACAACGTCATCCCGCGCGAGGAAATTATAGGAGGCTTATAGTAAGTAGGAGTAGTAATAGTAGTATGTAGTCGTTACGTGGTATTTTTAGTGAATAATAATGTATTTCAAATCTTCATTGACGTGCGCATACTTATACGATCAAAATGTCACACGTGGGCCACCCAGACGACAGAATTCCATTCGAACCCGACGATCCTGAGTTTGAATTCACGGCCGAAGAACAACAAAACTCCTTGAAAGCGTACGAAAAAGCGTACCAAAAAGAGCGCACTTGGGAAGATTTAACGGAAGATGCAGACGGGTACTTACGATCTTCAGCTCTAGAAAATGATGCTTCCAGGCAACGCAGATTCCTAGCTAACGAGAAGAGACGAAAGATTGCCTTGAGTGCGGCGCAGTCGAGAGTCGCGAAAGGAATGATTCGGTATTGTTATGTTATGATTGATTTGAGCGATGCGATTCATGTCGAGGACATGAGACCAAACCGAAGCGCCGTATTGTTACCGCTGATGATTAAATTTATCCGAGAGTTCTTCAATCAAAATCCACTCTCGCAATTAGGCTTAATTGCGTGTAAAGATGGAAAAGCGGAAAGGATTACCGAGTTATCCGGCTCTCCGGAAACGCACGTGAAAGCGATTAAGAAGGCCTTCGCGAGCGACGGCATCGGGGGGAGTTTTTCGTTGCAAAACGGGCTAGAGCAAGCGATGGAAGGGTTGAGAGATGTGCCCCCGTTTGGCGCGAGAGAGATTATAGCAATTATTTCGAGTTTAAGCACGTGCGATCCTGGGAATATCAACGATTCCGTACGGAAAGTGAAGAAGATGAAAGCGAGGACGAACGTTATTTGCGTCGCGGCGGAAACGAGGGTGTTTAAAAAGTTGACCGAGGAGACAAAAGGGAAGTTTAGCGTGAGTTTGGACCAGTCACATTTGATGAAGTTGATTTTGGAGTGCGCGCCTCCCCCGGCGTTGTTGGTGGAAACAGCGAAACCGGCGTTAGTGGAGATGGGGTTTCCAAGAAGAGAGCCGAGGAAGTTTGGCATTGGCGCGGGAGAGGAGGACGATCGAGACGTGTTGACTATTGGACCGAAGAATGGAGAGTATCGGTGTCCGAGATGCGAAGCGAGAGTGGACGAGTTGCCCAGTCAGTGCGGGACGTGTCAGTTATCGTTGGTGTCTTCGCCGCACTTGGCGAGAAGTTATCATCACTTGTTCCCAGTGATGCCGTTCGTCGAGGTGAAAATAGACGATTCGGACGAGGAAACGAAGAAGAGAAAGAAGATTAGCGACGGTAAAGACGATAGTCTTCTTCTCAGAGAGTGCTATGGCTGTTGCATCGTCGTGGACGCGTCGACTGGTATGTTGAGTAAGTGTCTCAAATGCGAAAAAGAGTTTTGCTTCGCGTGTGACGTTTACATTCACGATCGCTTGCATAACTGCGTTGGATGTTTGACGACGGCAAAAATGTAGTACATACAGATCTAGGTATAGTAGGGGAAATAAATACATCACACGTAGCAGCTAGTAGATATAGAATCATTATTACGCGACTTCGAGTTCTTCATCTGTATTCGGGAAGACAAACTCGCTAAAGCTCAATAATTCGCCAACTTCTTCCTCGTCTTCTTTGTTGTCGTTCGCTACATTTTCTTCCACCACCACCACCGGCTCTGTTTTGCTCTTATCACTTATTACTGCATTATTGCTATTCACATTCATCCTCTCTAAATCTCTCAAAATTCTCCGTTCTTCCTCGATCTCCATCTCTTTCATTTTCCGTTTCTCTTCCTCGTTCCTCCGTTTCTTCTCTTCTATTTGCATTTTCAACGCGCTTTCGTATTCGGCGTTTGCTTTTTCGCGAGCGAAAGATTCTCGGCGCCCGTACGCCGCAGTTGGATTGACTTTATCGCCGTTAGTATAAGCAAGGAGCGCGCTATATCTACTACCAATCGATGTTGTAGAAGACGTAGACGACATCATTCGAATCCTTTCCATCTTTTTCTCGTCCTCTTTCTCTTCTCGTTTGCGTTCTCGGTTCTGTTCTATTTGAAGGAGTAAGTCTCTTTGATATTGTTTCGATTTGTCGATTTTGTTCGCCTTTTCTTCCTTTTCCACTTCCGTCGTCGCTGGTGGTGGTGCTGCTGTCTTAGCTTCCCCCCTACGATACGGACTATACTCCGCCCCGTCCGCTTCCAAGACTTGCACCGCGTGCGACTTGCGCGCGTATTTGTGTTCATCTCCTCTGAAAATTTTTGAAATCTCGGCATCGACAAAAGTCACATCGGGAACATTACAACGCTTCTCCTTTTCCTCTGCTCTCTTCCTCTCGCTCGACAATTGCATCTCCAGCTCTCTCCTGTATCTTTTTTGCTTTTCCAATTTCTCCTTCATCTCCGATTGCATCAACTCGTCATCGAAATGGAAACGATTCGTGCGTTCGAATTTCCCCAAAGACGCAGCTCTCGACGATGACGACGACGACGACGAAGGGAAAGCGAGCGCGGCTTCCCTCGCCTCGTCGTCGACGCCTAACCCAAACGTAGGCGCGATGCTCGTTTGACGCATCGTAGTATATCGGACGATGGTTTGTGCGAGGTTTTATTAGGACGACGCACGGTCTCTCTTCTTGTGTGTGTGGGGGGGGGGGAAATCTTTGCTGTTCAAATGAAGACGCAAAGGGAGGAGAGCTGTGCAAAAAAACGCGAGCGAAAGCGAAAGCGGATGCACCACGAATGTCATCCCAAACAACGTGACATACTCTCTTCTATCTAACAAACATACTGTTTTTACACCATCTACCACGCGCATCTCTCTGTCGTGCTGTTATAATCTAGGTGCGTTCCCTATGTTCCCAGCCGCCGGCAACCGTTCCACGCTGTACTTGTGATTCTGCAAATACATGATGGGGACGCCTGGGATTTTCCTCAACCGTCGCTTCAAATCCGTATCGCACGTGGCGACGACGTAACACCGATGTTTCCGACATCTGTCCACGATGCAGTCGTCGGCGTACGTGCCTTTGTGCATGCACGGTAATTTCACGAACCGAGGGTCTTTGGCCACTCTCAGAGCTACCCTGAACTTCGTCCCGAGTTTCTCGAGTTCCCCAATGACGCAGTCGGTGACGTGCGGCACGCAATTCGCGTACAAACAATCCATCATCCCTTTCACTAAATCGATTTTATTCTTGATGCTAAAATTGATAAAGTTGGTATCCACCAGGACGGAATACGGCGGTTTAATCGCCGCGTTGTGTTCGTTGAACATGTTCGAGGTCACCGCTTCGATGCGCTTGATTTTCAGCTCGTTTTCTTTCGTCTTGAATTGATTTTTCAGCGGCGCTTTTTTTGTCCCATCGCGCGATTGCTGCTTGGCATCTTTCGGGTTCAAAAGCCGCTTCGTCAGCGCGAACTTCTTCGTTTTGCGGACGTTTTTTCCCATTATTATTATTATTATTATTATTATTATTTGTTGTTGTTGTTGGATATCGACGATCCTAACGCGGGTGGTGGTGGTGGTGGTGGTGGTGGTCAAACTCTTCTGTCCCGGTGTTTTTACGGGAGAGGGAGAGAGAGGGAGACTAATGCAGCCGCCAAAAATGTGGCGCATCTTTTGAGAGCGCTTCTCTCTCTTCTTTTTTCCAATTCTTTTCTCCATTATTAGTATTGTGTCTATCATCACATCGAGAGAAGAAAGACACGACAACAAAGGCATCACCAAACGACGACGACGACATGAAAGTCTTCCTGGACGTCGCCGCGGACCAGACGCCTCTCGGCCGAGTGACGATCGAACTCCGCCCGGACGTGTGTCCAAAAACGTCGGAAAACTTTCGACAACTGTGCATCAATCGAGACCCGTCGAACGGATTCAAGTCGTCGAGCTTCCATCGCATCATTCCTAATTTCATGTGCCAAGGGGGGGACTTTACCGCGGGAGACGGCACGGGAGGCACATCGATTTACGGGAAGACGTTTGCGGACGAAAATTTTATACTGAAACACAGCGGCCCAGGTGTTGTCTCCATGGCGAACAGCGGACCGAATACGAACGGATCTCAATTTTTCTTGTGCACGAGCAAAACGCAATGGTTAGACGGCAAACACGTGGTGTTCGGACGAGTCTCGCAATCTGGAATGGAAGTCGTCCGGAAAATGGAAAAGTATGGCTCCAAGTCCGGAAAGACGTCGAAAGTTATACGCATCATCGAGTGCGGGGAAATTGACGAGGCGTTGGAAAAGGACGAAGACGACGGAGACGTGGCGAAGAAGAAGAAGCAGATGGACCTCGCCGAGGCGAAGAAAATGGAAGATCAGTTTCGGGAGGAGAGGGAGAATGATGAGAGGGCAAAAGCAGCGCAGAGGATGGTGAGTGAGATGAAAAATGAAGAGAAGGAAGACGACGATGACTTAGATGTTAGTTTAAGCGCTGCACCGGATTTGGATAAAATGACCGCCAATCAAAGAAAATTGTACGAGTTGCGACAAAAGATGAACCTCGGGAGGACATTAAATCATACCGCAGTCTTAGATGAGAAGAAACGAGAGGATAATCCAGACGAGTACGCGGAACAAGTGCGACGGAAGCAAATGGAACAGGTTAAACAGAGACGCGAAGAGGAAGCGAAATTGAAAGGCATGGATCCAGAGAACTACCTGTTGACACAAACTGCCGAACAAGTCGAACGCATCAAGAAGAAACCGAAATTTGAGGACAATAATCCGCACAATCGATTCGCGCAAGAAAAACAGGCCATTCGGTACGAACAAAACGTGAACGATATTAAAATATCCGAGGAAGAGTACGTAAAAAAGAAGCACCAATCGGCTGAATTTTATCGAGACGCGGATTCGTTGTTGTACGGCACCGATAAGGCGAGTAAAGAAGGCATAGAAAAATTGCAAAAGTTTATGAAAGAAAGAGACGAAAAGAGAAGGAAACGAAACATGGCGGAGAAGATTAAAGATTCGAAGGGAGATGGGATTAACGATGGGAACTCCAAGTTTAACGCGAAATTGGATCGACACTACGGGAAGTACACCAAGGAGATAAAAGCGAATCTGGAAAGAGGGACGGCATTGCCAGAACATTGACGTTACGAAGAAGAAGGTTTGTGTTTCACTTTTATTCTCTTGATTTTATCGTCGCCTTTCTTGAATACACGTTTTGTGTGCATGCGTACCAGCTTAAAACCCTTAGGCCACGGGTCGCGAGTTAAACCGTTATGCAAAATTGAACTCAGACGAATAGTAACAGAGCGGCGGAGCCTTTAGTTATGGGCGCGCTGTCTAACTGTTCGTCGACATTTTTCTTCACGTAGTAGTTTGTTGTCGACTTTTGTCGTTCTTGTTATTTCTGATATCGTGCTCTAAAAACTTCACATTAAATACACAGAGAAGAAGATATACTTGTACCTGGTATGGTACCATGGTACTGGTACATATACATACGTAGTATCAGTAATAGCCGTAATTTATTGTAGTTTAGAAAATATATTTTGCGCGTGTTTCTAATTTGTCCCATAACCACCTCCGCCTGGCGTTTCGATTCTCAAAACATCCCCGGCGTCCACGTTGATAGATACTTTCCCACCGATGACTTCAAAATTTTCACTCCCTTTTCTCATAAGCAGATTTCTTCCTTTCGCACCATCACGGCCACCTAACAATCCTCTCGGGTTCTTCTCGCGTCGTTCACTCAAAACATTCGCCACAAGCGGTTTGAGAAACGTAAACTCTCGGACTAATCCATCGCCACCTTTGTTCTTGCCTTCGCCGCCGGAACCTTGGCGCAACGCAAACGTGTTCACGAGTACCGGATATCGACGTTCGATAATTTCCACGTCCGTGATGCGCGTGTTTGTCATGTGCGTTTGCGTACCACTCGCGCCAATAAAGTCTGGACCCGCACCGGCGCCGCCACCGATAGTTTCGTAATATCCGAACGTTTCGTCGCCGAAGGTGAAGTTATTCATGCATCCTTGCGAATTCGCCGCCGCTTCGAAGGCTTCGAAGATGACATCAGTGACTCTTTGAGAAGTCAAGACGTTGCCGCCAACGACAGCGGCAGTTGGGGACGGGGATAAAAAGCATCCGTCCGGAATGCGCACGTCAACTGGCGCTAAACAGCCTTGATTCAGTGGAATCGGTTCATCGACGATGCACCGCAAGGCGTATATGACCGCGGCAACCGTAACTGCCGGCGGGGCGTTCCAGTTTCCAACGACTTCCGGGGAGGTTCCCGCAAAATCGAAAATGGCCGATCCATCTTTGGAGTTCAGTGTCAGCGAAAGCTTAATTTCAGAACCGTCATCCATGAAATCAGACGCGTCGACCGTAACCGTCTCGCTTTTACTATCGTTCCTTTGCACGAGAATCTTACTCGCAAACGCTTTCAACGTTTCGCGCACGGCTAATTCGGCATTCATTTGCACGAAGCGCATGTACTCCCTCGTTTCTTTCGTCCCAGAATCTCTCATTAACTCGTGAATCAATTGAATTCCTCTCGCGTTGGCCGCAACTTGTGCGCGCAAATCGTTCAAATTGTCCTCAATCTTTCTCGATTTGCCTTCCTTCAAAAGCTTCACTAAACCTTCCTCGTCGTAAACGCCTTTTTTTAAAATCTTAAATGAATCAATCGCCACGCCTTCCTCGCTCAACTTTGTCGAAAATGGTGGCATTGAGCCCGGCGTCGCCCCGCCGACATCCGCGTGATGCCCTCGCGATGCGACGAGAAACTCCAGCTTGTTCCCTTTGAAGAACACGGGTGTAACGACGGTAATGTCTGGTAAATGTGACCCACCCGAACACGGATGGTTGGTAACAATAACATCGCCATCGTTCAAATCAGCTTTCAAATGCTTGAGTTGCCAGGCAACGGTCGAGGACATTGCACCCAAATGTACGGGTACGTGAGGCGCATTAGCGACCAACCCTCCACTCGGGGAGAAAATGGCACACGAAAAATCCAAGCGTTCTTTGATGTTTGTCGATACTGCCGTACGTTGTAACGTGCGTCCCATTTGCTCGGCAATACCCATGAATCGATTGCTGTATAAAGAAACAAGTACCGGGTCAGCAATTTTTTTTGCAAATGCAACTTCGTCAAAGGCTCCGTCGTCCTCCTCCTCCCCATCTCTGCCGGCGTCAACCCCTAATTCGGAAGCTTTTTTGCTCGAAGAAGAAGATTTCGAGTCCCCAACGACGGTTATCTCGAGATCGCCGGCATCAGTAATCAAAGCGATACATCCGGGTTCGATGAGACATGTGGATGTGCCATTCATAATTATCGCCGGTCCGATGATTTCATCTCGCGGGTATAAATCAAGCAATTCATACACGGGCGTTTCTGTCCAGCCTTTCTCGCCTTCAAAGTACGTCTTCGTCTTCGATTTCTGCCGTTGCTCCAAGCTACTGCTACTGTTGCTGCTATTCTTCCGTATTTCTGCACTCGAACCTTTAGCTCCAGATACTTTTAAATTTACCTCGGATTTTGCCACACCTCTCACACGAACGTCGTCCACGATTGCCTCGCGATTTTCCATCACAAACCCGTACTCCGCACGGAAGCGGTCTCGAAATTCGTCCATGAACGAACGAGAAGGGTTCGATTTCGATGGTTCTTTAACCATCATCGGCGCGTCCGTCCCTTCAAAGCGCATGTTCAAATACAATTCGGTTTCGATGACGTCTCTTGCAAAGCCTTCTTCTTCGACTAATTCTCGAGTGACGATTTCGCGAAGCTCGGTGGCGGCCTTCTCAAACAACTTTTCGTTCTCTTTCGAATACGCGGCAAAGCACGCGGTTTGTTTTTCTCGAACCACATTGGCTAACCCCATACCAAAAGCGCTTAAAATACCCGAGTATTTATGAATTTTGACGGATCGAATGCCGAGCGCTTTAGCTAATGCACACGCGTGTTGTGGACCAGCGCCGCCAAAGGCTGATAAAATGTGCTTCGACGTTTCAAACCCTTTCGATTCGGTGATTTCTCGAATTGGGCGGCACATTGCCTCGTTCGCAACGCGAAGGAAACCTAAAGCGACCTCTTCGGTCGATAAGTCTATGTGACTACTGCTATTACTATTATTATTTTCAATTTCGCGCTCACGAAACCACGCGTTGATTTCATCTCGTAACTGTTCAAATTTTGCTACCGATGCCGCTCGATCGAGTGCCTCGTTCTCATCTGGACCAAAAATTTTCGGAAAGTATTCCGGTAACACTCGTCCCAAAACAACATTCGCATCAGTGACTGCTAACTGACCGCCTTTTCTATAACACGCCGGTCCAGGCTCACTCCCGACGCTTTCCGGACCAACTTGGAATCCCCCGGCGAAGAATTTCAGTTTACTCCCTCCGCCGGCGGCGACGGTAGAAATGTCCAGTTGTGGACATTGCACAACGACACCAGCGGTAACGGTTTCGGTAACGTGCTCGTACCCTTGTTTTGGGTCGTATCGCGAAACGTCCGTGGATGTGCCACCCATGTCGAACCCAATCACCGCTTCTATTTTATCGTCATCTTCTCCGTTTCGATCATTACTACTATTATTACTACTCTCGTTCGTCGCCGTGCGCGCGTACCCGACAACCCCACCCGCCGGTCCGCTCAGAATCGCTTTATATCCACAGAACCTATCCGCAGACGTCATTCCTCCATCACTTTGCATGAACAATACCGGGACGTCTCGCATTAATCCTTCGTCAAACCCCTCAACGAACGTCTTCACGTACTCTTTAATTTTTGGCGTCAAGTAGGCGTCCACGGCAGCAGTGTGGCCTCTCGGCACCGCCCTCGCCATCGGTGTCAACGCAGACGATAACGAAATCTGTTCGAAACCAATTTCCTTGGCTAAATTACCAACCAAAATTTCGTGTTCCGGATACGCGTATGAGTGCATCAGTACTACCGCCACGGCGGTAAATCCATCCTTTTTCGCCTCTGAAAGCGATGCCCGTAAACTTGCCACGTCTAATTTTTTCACGATTTCAATTTCCTCGTTCGTTTTCACTTTATCCTTTTCCACGATCTCGTTGCCTTGTTTGTAATAGAATTCTCCATCTCCGCTCATCGTCGAACATTTCACTGGTCTCACTCTCTCCTCTGCTTCAATCCCGCGTTCAGCTAAACTCGCCGGCCGTCTCGCGTCCAGCTTGAAAATGTCCGGTCTGGCCTGGTTTCCAACCGTGAGTAAGTCTTTAAATCCTTGAGTGACTACAACGACAACTTTCGCCCCTTTTCTTTCCAACAACGCGTTGGTCCCAACCGTCGTTCCCATCCGGACCGATTTAATCCTCCCCGTCGGCGTTTTCGCCTCTCTCGGAATGGGTTCTCGAGTGATGATTTCCAACGCGCGTCGAATACCTTCCCGGGGTGCGGACGTGTAATTCTTCGGATCTTCCGACAACAGTTTGACCGCCAGCTTTTTCTTCCTTCCCGACTCCACGTATTCGCAGTACACGTCCGTAAACGTCCCGCCTCGGTCGATGCAAAACGCGACGTCTCTTTCCTTCTCTTCCGCATCGATGTTGTTGTGCGAATCATCATCATCGTCATCATTTTCAACACCAAAAAAAGAGTCGCTGCTTCCCTCTCGAAGAGACACGTTTGGTGGGCGCAAAAATCCAACCAAACGCGCGCTGTTGTTCCCTCCTCCTCGTCTTTGTTTGCTTCCGCGTTTCTTCCATCGACGATTTCCAAGATAATAAAAACCTTCTTTGGGTTTCGGTGCGAGCGACAAAGCGCAAAGCATGTGTGTGTATATCTTTGTCTCTCTCTCTCTCTCTGAAAAAAAGGAGAGAGGTTTTTTTGGAGAGAAGAAGAAGAAGAAAAAATAAAAAAAAAAGAGAAGAACCCTAAATAAAACCCCTCTACTGCTCGAAAGTGTAGGGTTTTCAATGAACAATTTTATTATAGGGGTACATTTGTGTGTGTGGTGTGTTTACCTTACGTATAGGTAGGTACGTAGTACTTCCCAAAAATAGCAAAAAATACACGACTTTGACTCTGTGTGCAAAAAGTCGACTTTTTTACA
>MDSZ01000152.1_pt1 | contig 13218 bp, 11 predicted proteins | sample 811201 | NCBI WGS metagenome assembly MDSZ01 (sample SAMN05326647, study PRJNA326480) | marine metagenome | isolation source: seawater | place: Indian Ocean: North | collected 2010
GAAAATTTTTCGGTAAAAGATATTTTTGAAACCACTATCTATTAAAAATTTTGTAGAAATAAATAAAACAAGTAAGCGTAATTTTTTATAAAAAATGAATACTTTCATTAAATACATATATTCAGTTAATATATATTTTACGTGAGAATTAAAATTCTTAATTAACATTTTTTAAAAGACATTTTAAGATAAAATCAAAATTGAGTATTTATAACATTTTCAATTTATCTGCGGTCTCTCTGAACTTATCACTAACCTCAATCAATTTTTTAAAGTTGCCTTCACCTTTAACTTCACCTTTATCAATAAAGAAGATGTTGTCACATTTTTTTACTGTGTTAATCCTATGCGTAATTATAATTATTGTTGTATTTTTATATGAATTTATTAAATCTCTCATAACCGCATCTTCTGTAAGATTATCTAGAGCATTTGTTGCCTCATCTAAAATTAATATATTAGGGCTATTGTATAAAGCTCTTGCAATTCCAATTCTTTGTCTTTGGCCTCCTGATAGCCTGATACCACGCTCTCCTACTACAGTTTGATATTTTGATGGGAGTTCGTTCTCTACAAAATTGTGCAAATTTGCAATTTTAGAGGCTCGCTTCACAGCAAAGTCATCAATTTTTTTTTGATCTTGACCAAAAGCAATATTAGCAGCAATAGTATCATCAGCTAAAAAAATTTGTTGTGGCACGTAACCTATTGATTGTTGCCAATTTCTAAGAAGTTTTTTTTGTAATATTTTGTCATCTATTATTAATTTACCCTCTTGAGGCTCCAATAATCCAAGTATAATATCAACTAAAGTTGATTTACCACTTCCAGTTTCACCGACTATACCTACTGTTGAACCAGTTTGGATTTTTATATTAACGTCGTTAAGTGCTACTTTAGATGAATTAGGATAGTGATATTTGACATTTTCTAATCTAATTAATTTTTTAACAAAAAATTTATCATTATTATTATCTATTTGATTTTGTTTCAATTTTACAAGATCATTATGTATTGAGTCTAAAGCTGGACCGACAAAACGTAATTGGCCAATAGCACTATATATTCCTTGAAGTGCTGGCATTAACCTGTAACCAGCAAATGCATAGAGAGCTAAAATTGGAACAGTGTTTATAAAGTTATTGCTTTGAGACATTAAATAAAGAATTATTAGCATCATGCCACCAAAAGCAATAGCCTCTACTCCGAATCTGGGTAATTGATTAATTACCGCAAAAGATGACTGATGTTTAGCTAAAATTTTAGCTTGATCGGAAAATCTATCAATATATGTTTGTTCATGGCCACCAACTTTAATTTCTTTAACAGCACCAAATGCTTCGCTAACAGCTTTAAATCTCCACTGATTAGCTATTAAACGTTCACGACCTAAACGTAAGATAAATCTTCTGCTTAATTTATAAATTAAAACATATGCAAAACCTAGTGTAAAACTTACCGTCAAAGCGAGTTTAAAATCTACAAGTAATAATAAAATAAAAATAAATATGGCAATAACACTTTTTGTAATTAATTCTACTAATGGTTTTATACCACTGCCAATAACTGTACCAACTTCAGAAAGTATCATTTTACCAAGATCAGAGCTGTTTTTATTTAAAAACCAACTAAACGATTGTTTTAGATAACTTTCTATAATACGCTTTTGAATACTGAAATTACTATATTGAATAAATATTAACTGTGCGTAAGTTGTAAAAGCTTTAAAAGTTAAAGAGATAACTAATAATAAAAAAACTATAAATCCTAGCAAGAATAAAAATTGTTGATTATTCTTTATTCCCAATTCTTTCGAGATAAGATAAAAATTGTAAATAAACTTATTATTTTCAACTATATCTGGGTTAGATAAGATAGCTAAAAATGGTACGATAGAGGCTAAGCCAAGCATTTCTAAAAATGCCATAACTAATATCATAGCCAAAAGTAATATTCCTCTTTTCTGTTCTTGAGATGTTAAAATTTCAATTAGTTTTCTTATTTTTTTCATTATGTGATGAACAAATTGTTAATTAATTATAAATATATTCATTAAAATTTATTACAATTTATTTTATTTTTATATTTCATTAATATTATCTTTAATAAATTTGTCTAGTTTAAGACTTGCTACACCTTTTGTATTTGTAAGATATTTATTTAAAGAGTAAAAATTGTTATTTTTTTTATTTTTTATATATTTAAGATTGAGAAAATATTTCGTTTTCGCAAAAAAATCTTTGTCTGAATAAAAATAATTTTTAGGTTTTAATTTTAGATCTAAATGACATTTTTTAATAAACCTATTTTTTTTTTTGAAAAAAGATGGTATCAAAATAAATCTATTAGCTGCAATACCTTCTAGCAAAGCGGTAGAATTCAAACCTATAATTATTTTTGATTTTTGAATTAAGTTATTCCCTATGCCTCCATAAAAAAATTTCATATTTGAAGGTAGATTGTGGTATTTAGATTTATCTAACTTATCGCCTTGCTTAGCTTTAAGAATAATCTTCACACTAGGATTTTTTATAGCGAAATTTTTCAAGTTTCTTAAAATTTTTAAATGTTGTTTTTCCCAACTAAAATTTTTTGTGTGCTGTTTATCTATTAACTCTTGAAAATATTTAGTTCCGTATATTTTAAAAAATCGATCAGGTAATCCTCTATGATAATCTATGATATAATATAATATTTGATTTTCTGGAGTCTTATCTCTTAACTTAAAGCTTTGATCTAATCGTGAACAACCAATAACATTTATTTGATTTTTTTTAGCAATTTTATTTTTAATAAGTAGTTTCTTTTCATCATGAGAATAAACACCTATTTTTTTTCCTTGATATCGACCTATGCCATTACGAAGAACTTTAGACATAAATTTTGTCTCATACTCTGTAGCTGTACCTTCTTTATGAAGGACCAAAAAAGGAATTTTTGATTTTGTACATGCGGCGTGCAATTCGCGTTCAGCAGAGTATCTGAAGTTAAATCCTATAAAAGCATTTACTTGAAATATTCTTTTTAAATTATTCAAAAGCTTGATTATGAACTTTTGATAATATTCTTTGGATGTTTCTGCTTCTTTATTATCAGTCAAATACCTGTAATCAGAAATAAGGTGAGTATTTTTTACTAAATTTTTAAATATAAATTTAAAAAAATGCCTTGGGCAATCGTAATATAATATATCTTTATTATAATTAGTTTGACTAGAGTAAAGATCTTCATTACCAGCCAATCTTCCTAAAACTATTATTTTATATTTATGCTTTTTTTTAGGTAAAATTTTTTTTATTTTTCTTAGATTTAATAAAAATAGTAAAGTTAATAAATTTAAAAAATTAAGTTTTATTAATACTGGTATTGTTATTCTGTTTATATTAAGCCTAATCTTATTTAAAATTATGTTATACATATTTTTTATAATAATTAAAAAGTCATAGCTCCGCACAACGTAAAAATATCATTTTTACATAGTCATTTTTTTTAATATTTTATACAGGTCTAAAAGAATATTGCTCTTTAGGAACTGTAACTTTAAAATTGCCAATTAATGTTTTAATAGACAACTTATTTACATCTAAAATTCTAAATACTAAACTAGTAAAGGGGCCAGAAATAAATTGATATTTGCCGTTTTTTTTCAGATCAAAAAAAGATGGTTTTATGTAACCTTCATTATCTTCATTCTTTTTGCATTCTGAAATAAAATTTTCTATCTCTATTTGAGAGTTTAAAAAACCAGTCAAAAAATATTTTAATCCTCGGCAATATCTTAAATTGTTAATTATAGATTTCTTGGTAAAATCTTTATGAAAACATAAAAGATAATCTCCTAGTAGCATTACCTCTCCTTTTAAGCATTTTTTTTTATAAAATTTATTAATTTTTAATTTTGGCGTGTAAAATTTGATATCGTTTCCTATTTTCTTTGAAAAATCTTTTTTTAATAAAGATATATAATTTTTGTCAACTTTAAGTACCGCCCACATTAATTTTCACTTTCAAATTCTGATTTAAGCTCGTCATACTCCTTCATTTTTCTTTTCATGAAATTTAAGGTTAATTTTGTTTTTTCTGATATGCCTTTTGGTGTTAAAACGTAAACGTAGCCAAGTTTGTTGGGGTTATTTTGGAAATTTCTTATTTTAATTAAACCTTTGTTCTTAAGTGCTTTTAAACAATAATTCAGTTTACCCAGACTAAATCCAAGCTCTGATGCTAAAGCTCTTTGAGAGCTATAAGGTTTTGATTTAATTTTTCTTAATACTTCAAACTGATCTTGTTTATTTTTCATAGTAACGTTCAAATATTGAACAATATAATGTTCATTTTTTGAACAGTAAAGTAAAATATTAATTATTTTTATAAATAACTTGCTATCTCTTTGTATAAAAAATAATATAAATATATAATTTTTGTCAAATACATGAAAAAAATCCTTATTTTTGGTTGTGGTTCTATTGGAAACCACATGTCTTATGCCGCGAGAAGATTGAAATTTAAAGTGTTCGTAACCGATATTCAAAGTAGAGCTTTATTAAGAATGAAAAATATAATTTTTCCAAAAAGATATAAAAAATGGGATAATAAAATTAATATTATTAATTATAATAATGTTTTCAAACTTAATGAAAAGTTTGATTTAATAATTATAGGTACGCCTCCGAACTCTCATTTAAAACTTTTAAATTTTTGTAAACTAAAACTAAAGTTTAAAAATATTTTAATAGAAAAACCTTTAACCGTTTACAGCAAGCTTTATGAGGCAAAAAGAATAAGATTCGAAAATGATTGTAATATTTTTTGTGGTTATAATCATTCGATTTCAAAATCATTTTCATATTTCTTTAATAAATTAAAAAAAATTGAAAATATAGAATATATTCAAGTAAATTGGAAAGAAGGTTGGGGTGGAATTCTAGGGGCACATTTCTGGATGAAAAATGAAAATTCATCCTATCTAAGCAATTTTAAGAATGGAGGTGGGAGTCTTCAAGAACATTCTCACGGATTGCACTTGCTGTTAATACTTTTAAAAAAATATAATATCTCATTAGAAAAAGAAAAACTGATGACTAACATTTCTTACGTTAAGAAATCTAAAAAAAAATATGATAGGCTTGTTAATCTACAAGCGGAAAAAAACGGGTTAATTTACAAATATGAGACCGACTTGATAACTGAACCTGCTGATAAAAGTATTCTTATTAAGTCGAGAGGTTGTAACATTCAGTTAATTTTCAATTATAAAAAAAATTGTGATGCTGTTATAATTATGAATGGTAAAAAAAAGGAAATAAAAATATTTAAAAAAACAAGGTCTTCTGAATTTGAGAATGAAATTAAATATGTGATAAATCTGAAAAAAAGAGACTATAAAAAGTCTAATTTAAATCTTAAAAACGCAATAAATGTAATAAAGGTAATAAATAAAATTTTAATTAATGGATAATAGTATTTTTAAAGATTTGTTTATTTTAGACATGGCGAATAATCATTATGGAGACATTAGTCATGCAAAAAAAATTGTAAGGTTATTTTCAGATGTGCAAAATAAGCATAAAATTAAAGCGACTATAAAATTCCAATTTAGAGACTTGCCGAATTTCGTTCATAAAAAATACAGAGATAGAGATATTAAATATGTAAGAAGATTTTTAGACACAAGATTATCTGACGAAAATTTTTTAAGGTTATTCAAATTCATAAGAAAAAATAATTTTCTTACTTCATGTACACCATTTGACGAAAAATCTGTAACAAAAATTGAAAAATTTGGTTTTGATATTTTAAAAATAGCCAGTGCATCTGCTTTAGATTTTAATCTTCATGAAAGAGTTGTTAAAAACAGAATTCCAAAAATTATTTCCACTGGAGGCATAAAGATTGATGATATTGATAAAATAGTTAGTTTTTACTCAAAAAAAAATCAGAAATTTGCAATTATGCATTGTGTTTCTATTTACCCTACTGAAAATAAAAAGCTAAATTTAAAGTTTATTCAAAATTTAAAAGATAGATATAATGATATCCCTATAGGCTGGTCAACACATGAGGACCCTGGTGAAAATCTCCCTGGAGCAATTGCACTTGCTTTTGGTGCATCCATATTTGAAAAACACATAGGAATTGAGTCAAGGAAATATCCACTAAATAGATACTCAATTACGCCAACAAAACTAGACAAATGGCTTGAAAGTTTTAGCAAATCTAAATTTATGATAGGAAAATACGAAAAGGATATATTTAATGAGGAAATTTCAACTATTAAAAGCTTATCCAGAGGTGTTTTTGCTAGAAATAATATTAAAAAAAATACAAAGTTGAGTGAAAAAAATATTTATTTCGCGTTCCCTTTAGAAAAAAATCAACTTTCTTCACAAAATTTAAAGAAAAATACAATTTTAAAAACAAACATTTCTAAAGATAGTCCTATTAAAGTAAATGATGTTATTTTCGATAAAAATCTCTTAGCAGAATACAGAGTAAGATCATACCTGCATAAAGCAAAGGCAATGTTAAATTATAACAATATAAAAGTGGGAAAATATTTTGATCTTGAAATATCACATCACAGTGGCATTGAAAATTTTGAAAAAGTAGGATGTTTTCTTTTTAATATCGTCAATAGAGAATACGCAAAAAAATTACTTGTAATGCTACCAAATCAAAAACATCCCTCTCATTTCCATAAAACGAAATCTGAAACATTTATAGTTATTTCGGGTTCTTTGAAGTTAGTTGATGGTAAGAGAAAATATATTCTGCATCCAGGAGAAATAGTCCATCTTAAAAAAAGTAGCTGGCACGAATTTAAGGCTGGTATAAACGGTTGTATTTTTGAGGAAATATCAACAACTAGTTTTAAAAAGGACTCATTTTATAAAAATAAAAAAATAAAAAAAATGGAGAGAGATGAAAGAAAAACCTATGTTAACAATTGGTTTAGTGTCAAGCTTAACAATAAGATTAAAACTTAAGTGCTTTTAAAAAAAAAAATTTATGCAATCGTTCCAGCTAGAGGTGGTAGCAAAGGAATTAAATTAAAAAATTTAAGGAAAATTAAAAATAGATCCTTAATAGAAATCACATCAAATTTCATTGATGCCTGCAAAATTTTCGATGGGAAAATTTTAAATTCCGATAATAAAAAAATTTTGAAAATGGGGAGAAAACTTAAATTTATTAATCTTAATAGACCGAAAAGTCTATCCGGTGACTTTGTATCAGATTATCAATTGTTAGATTATACGTTAATGAGAATGTCAAAATTAAAAATATCTGCAGATTACCTGATTTATTTACAGCCAACTTCGCCTATTAGAAAATGTAATCATTTGTTGGAAGCGCTAAAAACAGTAATTAAAAAAAATTTAGATGGTGCATGGTCAGTAAATAAAATAAATAATAAATTTCATCCGTTAAAAGTGTTAATTGAAAACAATGGTTATTTAAAACCTTTCACAAAATTAGGTAAAAAAATTGTTGCAAGACAAATGCTGTCAAATGCGTACATTAGAAATGGTATTTTTTATATTTTTTCTGTTAAAGCTTTAAAAAAACAAAAAACAATATATTTGAAGAGGAATCTTTTAGTTAAGACAAATTATAGAAATATAAACATCGATAATTTTGAAGATTTAAGAATTGCAAAATCTCTTTTTTAATTATTATATTTTTAAATTTTATTTCTGAATATTATATTTGATATCTCTATATTTAAAAAATATATAATTAAAAAATTTTTTTACTATGTATTTTATACTTATTTTTATATTTGTTAATAAAAAATATATCTAGAATACTTCTTGAAGAATTACTGTAGGGGCTAAAAAAATTGTAAATTTTTTTTCTTGTTAAATCGTCTTTTATAGTCTCAGAATATTGATAAGTAGACAATATAATTTTATCGTATTTTTTTAGTTTAAGTTTTTTTTGATTTTTAAAAAGATTTATTTTTTTTTTAATTTTATAAATATCATTCTCTTTTATCTCAAAATAGTAGATATTTTTTCTAATTCTTTTCAACTCTTTATGAAATAATTTAATTAGAATATTTGTGTGATCATTTGATCCAATAATGACTACTTTTTCATTACATTTTATATTTTTGATATAATCTTTATAATACTTTACAGGTTGATTAATTATCTGAGATTTAATTGAAGTATTATTTTTTTTTATCTTTAAAGATAATTCTTTACTTGAATATTTTTTTGTAATTAACTTTATAGCAGAAGCTATCTCTCTATCTATTTTAACGCTTCTTACTTTAGATAGTTTTTTTAACAACTCTGATTTTTTTGTAGAATTTAATAATTTTAGATTTATTAAATTATTTTCTATAACGAGATAGTCTAAGTTGGTATTTATTGAGGAAATTAAAGCATCTACAGGTGTTTCTACTAATGGTTCGCCAGCATCATTGAATGAAGTATTTAAAATAATTGGTACCCCAGTTATTTTGTAAAAGTTATTAATAATATCATAAAAGTTTTTATTTTCCGTTTTATTTACAGTTTGCAGTCTAGCTGTTCCATCGACATGAATTGCAGATGGAATAATATTTTTTTTCTTACAATTAGTTACTCGCAACATAAATGGAGATTTTTTTACATAAAAATATTTTAAAGAGAGATTTTCTAAAACTGCTGGTGCAAAAGGTCTATAAATCTCTCTATGCTTAATATAGTTATTAATATGATTTCTCATTTTTTTTTTTCTCGCGTCAGCTAAAATACTTCTATTGCCGAGTGCTCTTGGTCCATATTCGCTTTCACCAAAAAAATTTCCTATAATATTTCCTTTTGATATTAATTTTGAAATTTCTTTTGGATTAGTTTCGGTAAAGTTTATATTTATTTTTCTTAAAAAATCTTTAATGTTTTTTTTATCATATCTAATTCCGGTATAAGCATTAATAAATTTTATTCTTTGTTTTTGATTGTAAATATTGTGATATGCCCACAGACACAATCCATACGGTATCCCCGCATCAGAGCACGCTGGGAAAATAAAAATATCTTTAAATTTATTTTTTTTAAACAAAATCTCATTGGCAACAGAATTTAAAGCCACTCCTCCAGCTAAACAAATATTTTTAGCTTTTGTTTTATTAAAAATATCTCTTCCAAGTTTTGCTACGATATTTTCTGTAACATTTTGAATCATATATGCCCAATTAGAATATTTTTTTGAGAGGATATTTGATTTTTTTGCAGCTGGAGTTTTTTTCCGTATTACTTGTAATCTGTAATTAGAATTAATCTGATTTAATAAGTCTGAGTTTGGTAGTCTTAGCATAAACTTACTAAAATCTGTTTTTATTCCATCAATTGAATATGGAATTTTAATTTTTTTATCATAGCTTCCATAAGGAGCTAGCCCCATTGTCTTTCCTTCTCCACCGGTACCTAAATTAAGAATTTCTTTTGTAACAGCTCCATATGCTGCACCTATCCCATGATTTTTGTATCCATCAACAAAATTTATTTTATTTTTTCTTCCATGAAAATAACTATTAGTCTGGACGTCAGAGCCATTTCCATCAACTATCAGAATTGCTGAGTTTTTAAATTTACTAGAATAATATGTAGATGCTGCGTGAGCTAAGTGATGGTCTATTTGAATAATTTTTTTTTTATCAAAGTTTAGTTTTTCTTTTATATAATCAAATTCTTGATAATTATATATTGGTCCAGATCTTAGCCACTTTTTTACTCTTATCCAATCACTGACAATTAAATCTATTCGTCTGAATTTTTTTATTTTGAAATGTTTCATACAATATAAAATTGAAAGTAATGGAAAAGTATACGGATATTTTTTTCTTAAAAGTCTTTCTTCGCTTATTGCAATTATTTCAGGTTTGATATTCTTACCAAATTTTAAAATACAAGCGCCTGAGTCATGATTTGCATATGACTGTATGCCCAATATATATTTAACCATGATTATTTGATCTTATTTTTATTCATCTAATGGTATAATCTAAATCGTTATTTTTAATTCATTTTTTTTAAACATATCAACCAATTAAAATTTTTTTGTTTTGATTAAAATTAATTAAGTTTCAAAAAATTAATTTATCCACTAATTAGTACAATTTGTCAAAAAAATTTAAAGTTATTTAAATTTTTATTATATTGTAATTGTATATGAAACTTTGTAATTATTTAGAACATTTTAATATAGTCTAATTTTATAATGAAAAGAAAAAGATTATGCTTTGACATAGATGGTGTAATTTGTAAAACGATTAAAAAAAAATACAAATCAGCTAAACCAATAAAAAAAAGTATAGATTTAATTAACCACCTTTACAAAAAAAATTATATCATAATATTTACAGCTAGGTACATGGGTAGAAATAAAGATAGCATTAGTAAGGCCCGGGCACAGGGATATAAAAAAACATTACTCCAATTAAAAGAATGGGGAGTAAATTTTCATGAATTAAGATTTGGAAAACCCTCTTTCGATTTATTTGTTGATGACAAAAATATATTCTTCAAAAAAAATTGGCATGAATATTTTAAAGTGAAAAATCTTAAATAATTTAGAGTAATTGACTAAATAAATAAATAATTAAATTTTTTATAAAAGCTTGGACTAATAATTATTCCTTTTGTAAATTTGTAATATTTAGAATGAATTTTCCAAAAATCTTTTTGATTGTTAATTTCATAATCCAAATTTAGACTACGTTTATCGACTAATTGTATCATTTCCTTCGTAGCAGAAAGAATCTCATCTTCAGAGTTGTCAATTAATAAAAAATTTTTTGGAATTTGAGAAACGTTATTTACTTCAAATATTTTTTTTTCAAAAATTTCCTTGTAAGTTAAATATCTTTTGAGATTTTTTGAAAAAATTTTTTTTGGCACTAGTATTGGATTATATGTCTCATTTTGATCACATAAATCACCAAATTTACAGAAATCAATCATAAGGTTTGGAAATCTCATTAATGTTCCCAATGACATAAGCCCTGTAGTTCCACAAACCATAAATTTAGCTTTGGATGCAATAAATATATCTAAGAAGTCGCTTTGATCGTTTGTAAAAGTATAATCAAAAAAATTTTTTGAATCGATATTAAATTTATCGATTTTATCTCTTCCTACTCTTATAGCTTTATATCCATTGTCTGTTACAAATTTTATTGCATTTATTTGTTTTGTTATATTGGAATTTCTTATAGAAATTAATTTTTCATCTTTATAAATTCCACTCCTTGATCCAAAAAGAACAACATTATCATCTTTATTTATTAAGTATTTTTCTAAATATTTATTTCCTTTTTCTATTTCTTCTTGTGAAAATTTTACAAAGGGATCACTTTTTTTTAATAATTCCTGATTTGTTCTACATTTATCTGATATGCAACTAAATTTTTTTATTTTTTCGTTAAAAAAAAATTTATAGTATAAATGTTTATGGGTGAATCTGAATTTTGAGAAAAATAATTTAATTGGATACAAAATAATACCAGGTAGAAAAATTAAATCTTTTTTTCTTTTATCTAATAAATACTTGTTTGCCACATTTTTTTGATGATACCACAAAAAAATATCATTTTTCTTATATAATCCAAATTTTTTTTCTACTAAATATACTTCAGGTGTTAAAACTATACTTCCAAATGCTCTTGATTTTATTTCACCTATCTTAATTCTTAAAATTGGCCAAATAACAATAATGAATAATATAATTGGAGATAAAAAAATAATCTGTATGACAAATATAATTTTTCGTAAATTTTGTGACATATAATAATTTTGATATTAAAAGATCTAATTTAATAAGAGTTGAATGGAACGACTATATGATCAAACCCTAGTTTTGACATACGTCCCATTAACACTCTAGCGTAATCTGGGCCTGTCATTATACCTACTTTTCCAAAATAACTCCCATCCTTCATAGGTTTTGAGATATTATAAGGTAAATTTGGATAAATTTGGTTTTGCCTCTGAGGGTTGTCATCTAAAATTAGATCAAATGGTAATTTTTCTTTATAAAAAGACGCAAATACTGGAAAGTTTTGCGCCGCTCCGAAACCAAACATTTCTTTTTTTTCTAAAACCTTAAACCTTCTTTTCAAAATTTCTATGTGGTTTGTAAAGTTATTGTAAGAGTCAAAAATAACCTGAGGTGGAAGCTCAATGTTTGTTTTATACTCTTTGAATCCTTTGGTCCTTTTTTTAAAGGCTATTGCTATTTGTCCCCAATTTGGAAAATTAGTATCAATTTTAATAACTTCTCCCCCGGCTCTCTCTACACATAGCCTCAAAGAGTGTTTTGTGAATTGTTGATAATGTTGATGAGATAATTGATCAAATCTTGAGTTTTCATATAAAAATTCAGAACCAGGGACTCCTATTACAATTATTGCGTTATCTTTACAATTATTAAGTATATTTTCTATTACATTTTTTGGTTCCTTGATATGTTCAAACACAAAATTGGACATATACAAATCAGGCTTTTGGTCAGCATAATCTAAGAAATCAACATTCTCTATAAAATCACCAACAACAACGAATTTTTTTTTTAAATCTTCTGGAACACCATCAATAAGTTTTTTTTCATTATTTTTCAATATTGGGTCTACTCCAATTACTTTTTTTGCTGTAGTAGCAAATTTTTTTAAAAAGTAAGAATCATTGATACCAATTTCAGCTACAACATCAAATTGCTTTTTTGTATTAGTTGTAATGAATTCATATAGCCAATCATTAGCTTGTTTGGCAGACATGCTACAAGAGGTGCAATGTTGAAAATTAGTATTATATAAAAAATTTGGATCCAAAGCATATGTTAATTGCCCATGACCACAATCCATACAAACATTGAGATTGTTGTCTACGAAGGGAAAGTTTTTTTCATCAGCTTTGTTTTCAACATAAACACCCACATGAGGTAATTTCTCCATTTTAATTGCTAATTTTAAATTAGACGAGCCACAAGCTGAGCATACTTCTATATTAGATTTTAAAATTTCCATAAAAAATTATTACATTATAGTTTTCATTAGTCAATAATTTTTAAATTTTTTTTTTCATTTTTAGCTTTTTACTCCTATACTCTTCATCAGAATACATAGGGTTTGTTGTTAATCCTAATATAAATTTTATATTTTTAATTTTTTCTAAATAATTATGTTTTTTCTTTAAATCTACAATTTTAGATAAATTGATTTGTTGTTTA
>MDSZ01039843.1_pt1 | contig 13217 bp, 17 predicted proteins | sample 811201 | NCBI WGS metagenome assembly MDSZ01 (sample SAMN05326647, study PRJNA326480) | marine metagenome | isolation source: seawater | place: Indian Ocean: North | collected 2010
AGATTTTTCTTCTTCGTCGGCTGATTTCCACCACTTATCATCTCCCATATCTATTCTCATTACTTGTTACAATACACTTAGTATTTATGTATATTTAAAATTTTGAGATAACGAATATGAATAATTTATAGATAGAACATAGACGCCGTTTCATGACTAAAGATGAAGATCTGCCTTTCGATCCGAAGATGCTAGATAAAATGGCTAGAGTATGTATTAAATTTGGTTTGAATTTACAACATGGACAGGATTTGATTATCACTTCTACTGTGGAATCACTGCCCCTCGTAAGAAGGATCAGTGAAGAAGCATATAAGGCAGGAGCAGGGGTTGTAACTACTATTTTATCTGATGAGGAATTGAGTTTGGCAAAATATAGATATGGAAGTGAAGAAAGTTTTGATAAGGCCCCTGATTGGATTTTTAATGGGATGGCAGAAGCTTTCGGTAACAATACTGCTCGTCTTGCAATTTCAGGAGATAATCCAATGCTATTATCTGGTCAGAACCCAGAAGTAGTTTCCAGAGTAGGTAAAGCGATGTCTATTGCTTCTAAACCTGCTATGGAAAAGATAACCAATTTTGAGACTAATTGGAATATAGTGTCATACCCGGGCAGTAAGTGGGCCAAACAAGTATTTCCAGAATTATCTGAAGATGATGCTGTGAGAAAATTAGCAGAAGTTATTTTCTCTGCTTCGAGAATTGATGGAGAGAATCCCCTAGAAGATCTAAACATACACCATGAACAGTTAAAAAAACGTCAAGAATGGTTGAATGAATACTCATTTAAATCTCTTCATTATAATGCTCCGGGCACAGATCTGATGATTGGGCTTGCAGATGGACATGCTTGGAAAGGAGGTGCTAGTATGGCTAAAAATGGTATAATCTGCTCACCAAATATCCCTACGGAAGAAGTATTTACGACCCCTCATGCATATCGAGTAGATGGGATAGTAAAGGCAACAAAACCACTAGTGCATAGAGGTACATTAATTGATGGTATTGAAGTACGTTTTGAAAAGGGAGAGATAGTAGAAGCAAAGGCCACAGAAGGTGAAGAGGTGTTTCTCCAACTACTAGATACTGATAGTGGCTCAAGAAGGTTGGGCGAAGTAGCATTAGTCCCCCATTCGTCACCAATTTCTCAGTCAGGAATTTTATTCTATAACACACTATATGATGAAAATGCAGCTTGCCATATCGCGCTGGGGCAATGCTATTCTAAATGTTTTAGAAAAGAAATTACTGCAAATCCAAAAGCCATAGAAGCTTCTGGTGGCAATAGTTCTATGATACATGTAGACTGGATGATTGGATGTGATGAGTTAGACATAGATGGAATAACTTCAGACGGCACAATTGTACCAGTATTCAGAAATGGCGAATGGGCAAATGAAATTTAGATTATTGCATTAAATCCTATACATTTATGATATCATAAAGATATCTTTATAATAATAATTGATATCGTAAGTATGAAGATATATGTCTGAAGAAGTGATTAGGAAAGAGGAGATAATACAAGATATTGAAAGAACAAGTTTGAATGGTTTTGTCGGATTGGCACTTCATCTCTTGTTAGGACTTTTTAATGTCACCATAATGAGTTCGGGAACTATGCTTGCAGCATTAATTATCATAACTGGTCCAACATGGGTTGTATATACTAACAGTTATTTGATTATTCAACCAAATGAAGCCAAAGCTCTACAATTTTTTGGAAAATACTCTGGCACAGTTAAAGTTGAGGGTTTTAGATTTTTAATTAATCCATTATACCAAAAAACTGGTATTTCTATGCGTATTAGGAATTTTGAGTCAAATAAATTAAAGGTGAATGATGTAAATGCAAATCCTGTTGAAATTGCAGCGGTAGTCGTTTGGAGAGTTTTTGATGCTGCCGAAGCATTGTTCGAAGTTGACGATTACAATAATTACGTACAGATTCAAAGTGAAGCTGCATTACGTGCAATGGCAACAAAATACCCATATGATATTATTGAGGATAAAGATATTGGAGGAATTGCTCTTTCTAGTCATCAAGAAGAGATTGCCAATGAGTTACAAAGTTCTGTCGAAGCACGATTGAAGCGTGCTGGAATTGAAGTTCTCGAAGCCCGTATCAGTCATCTAGCATATTCACAGGAAATAGCTCAAGCTATGCTTCGCAGACAACAGGCAAGTGCAGTTGTTGCAGCACGAAGTGAAATAGTGAAAGGTGCTGTTGGAATGGTAGAATTAGCTTTGGAGCAACTTAGTGAAAAGAATATCATAGAATTAGATGAAGAAAAGAAGGCTAGTATGGTAAGTAATTTATTGGTGGTTCTATGCTCAGAAACTGATACAACTCCTGTTGTAAATACAGGGACATTGTACTGATTAAATGGTATTGTCTACTTACTAAAAGTAAGGAGAGATATTTATGAGTAAGAAAAAAATATTGATACGTATAGATTCCGATTTACATGAAAACCTGCGGAAATGGGCAGAAGATGAATTTAGATCGGTCAATGGACAAATAGAGTTTTTATTGAGTTACGCATTGAGGGAGAAAAAAAGAACGAAATAATAAGTAATTTAAATATCGAGAACCTGTGGAAGAGTTATGGATCGAGAAATGATGCTTTTGCCCCTGTTTGGGCAGGTTTTACTAACATTCTATGTAGGCGTTGTTGCCAGATTGAGAAGAGAAAAGGCTGTAAAAGAAGGTTTTAATTGGAGATATTTCAAGACGTTTGAGGGAGAAAAGCCGCCAAGATATGTACTACAGGCAGATCAACATTTGGTAAATCTTTTTGAAGCTCCTGTATTATTTTTTGCTGCTGGGATATTATCTATTTCATTAGAAAAGGTAGATATTGTTATTTTTACTTTGTCTATTTTATACGTAATATCAAGAATTTGGCATGCAAGGATAACGTTAACTAATAACAGACTATTTTGGAGAGCACGTGCTTTCATATTATCCTGTTGTATTTTATTAATGATATGGATATGGCTGATTTTATTAACTTTTAAAAACATTATTTGAAAACATAAGGCCTTGCCCTGGTAATGTGAAAGCCCGTTCTGTGTCAGTTTTTTTATTTATTTCTCTGACTTTTTTTTCTGGAGTAGAGGCGTCTTTTTCAGATATAGATAATACAAATTTCCAATCAGAGAAAATAGTTACTGTCGATAGTACAAATTTTAGATTTTCTCCATCAGAAATAACCATTGATGAAGGTCAAGTAGTTCGTTTTTTTTGGAGTGGGGAGTTGTTAGGGCATAATGCAGTCGAGGAAAATGGATTATTTGATTCAGGAGAACCCGAAACTGATGTAGATTATTCGTATAAGTTTGAAATTGGAAGTAATGGGACATACGAATATGTTTGTGAACCTCATGAACAAATGGGTATGATAGGAACTATTATTGTAAATCCAATCAGTATCGAAGAGGAAGAAGAGGAAGAAATACAAACTGAAGATGCATTGCCGGGATTTCTATTCTATAGTGCTATTATGATATTAATAGTGGCCGCAAAAATTGATAAAAGAGAATGGTAAGAAACCAATATTTCTTGATGGATTTAGAAAGGAAGTTGTTTATCCAAGCGATCGGTCATTTCTAAATATCTATTCGTATGCTCAGTATTTGGCAAGTTTATTACGAATTGCCAATACCTCCATGCGGCTATTGAGAGTGTTGCTAATCTATGTAAATCAGGTAACGCTGAAATTTCTTGTTCAGTTAATTTACGAACTGATTGATAACCTTCGAGAAGGGAAAACCAATGTTTTGCTACTGGTAAATTATTTTCCCAGCCAAAACCGACAAAAGTCATCACCAAATCAAAAGCCAAAATACCATTACAGGTTTCTTCAAAATCGAGTACTGATTTGACTTCATCATTCAATCCTATAACATTATCCGGAAATAAATCGCCATGTATTATTCCTCTAGGAAGATTCTCGAAATTATCTTTTAATTTTGTACTTTCACTTTTTAGCAAGTAAAGGAAATCTGTCCACTCATCTTTCTCTTCGGCGATTGTAAATAATTTCTGAAATAGTTTATATCCCATCGAAAAATCTTTTTTGAGCCCTGGAGGTGATCTAATCATGTGTAAATTGGCTTGAACCTGACCAAGAGAATATAATGAAGAATGATTTGATTTTAACCAATCTCCCTCTATGAAAGGAAGTAGAGACCATGCCAAATTATTTTTCATAAATAAAAATCTGCCATTTTTAAAACGAATTGGTTCAGGAGTAGGGACTCCATTACTTGATAAATAAGATGTCATATCAAGTAAATACTCTACTTCTTCCATAGATTGTTCATTCCAAATCTTCAATACAACTTTGTTCCCATCCTTTAATTGTAAAATATAATTTGAATTTGCCCAGCCACCAGGGAGTTTCTGTATAGAAATAATATCTGAGAGTTCAGTACAATCAATTAACTCCAAGACATCTTCAAGTGAGACTTCTGTGTAAGCCATACAATTTTGCTAAAGGAAATATCTTTTTTGTATTATCCCATTATTTTAATGAAAATATTAAATTATAATACACTACACACAATACTATGAATATCAGAGAAGTGAATACTGGTAATTCGATAGAAGAGTTATTGAGGAGACGAGAGGAATGTGTTGGAAAGGCACTTTCAATAGCGCATGAATTTCCTCTTCACATAATTAAAGGAGAAATGCAATATCTATATTCCGCTACAGGAGAAAAATATCTTGATTTGGTGAACAATGTCTGTCACGTTGGCCATTCAAATCCAAAAGTAGTCAAAGCGGGTCAAAGGCAAATGGCGGTATTAAACACTAATACTAGATATATTTACAATCAGTTGACAGACTATATTGAAAGGTTATCAGCAACTCTTCCGCCTTCACTTAGTGTGGGATACTTAGTAAATTCAGGGAGTGAAGCCAATGAATTAGCAGTACGTATTGCCAGGGCTTATACTGGCGCAAAGGATATGATTGTAGTAGAAGGTGCATACCATGGACATACAGGACTACTAATTGATCTCAGTCCGTACAAATTTAGAGGACCCGGGGGGAAGGGAGAACCGGAACCTTGGGTTCATGTAGTCCCCATTCCAGATACATATAGGAGGAAAGGAGAAGATTATATTGAAGAGTTAAAAATGGTAGTTAATGAAACGGATGCTATAGCAGGTTTCATTGTAGAGTCGATGCTTTCTTGTGCAGGGCAAGTTCCTCTTCCTGGAGATTATTTATCTTCTGCATTCAAATACGTACGTGAAGCAGGAGGATTATGTATTGCGGATGAAGTACAAGTCGGTTTTGGACGATTGGGGACTCATATGTGGGCATTTGAAGATCAAGGAGTCGTGCCGGACATAGTAGTAATGGGCAAGCCAATAGGCAATGGCCATCCAATGGCTGCTGTTTTTACAACACCAGAGATATCCTCATCCTTTGAAGACATGGAATTTTTCTCTACATTTGGTGGAAATCCAGTTTCATGTGCCATTGGATTATCTGTTCTGGATGTAATTGAGGAAGATAAGTTAATGCAAAATGCAAAAGAAGTCGGTAATATTTTTATTAATGGATTACTAGAATTAATGGATAAACATACTTTGATTGGTGACGTCAGAGGAAAGGGTTTGTTTATTGGTTTTGAATTAGTAAAGGACAGAGAAACCTTAGAGCCTGCAACTTTAGAAGCTAAAGAAATAGTAAAGGAAATGCAGTATCGTAATGTACTACTAAGCATTGATGGCCCTCATAAAAATGTTATAAAAATAAAACCGCCAATGGTTGTAACAAAGCAAGATGCTTTGGAAACTATAAAATTACTAGATGAGGTGATGCTTAAAATTAACACAAATGGTCAATAAAGCAATTCTTCTATCTCTAACTAGACCAGAATTATGCCCAAGAAAGATTAGAATCAACCCATCTTGCCTTATTCTTACTTCCTCTGAACCACCAATATAAACTTAGAGTTACTATTGAGAGTGCCAGTGTTTTGAGCCATGTCATAAAGAATCCACCAGCCGTGCCGGTGAATTTTAGATTCTTACCATCAATTGTTACTTTCTGGCACCATGCATTGTAGTAGAATACTGTAGTAAATGGAACTGCAATAAAAACAGTGCATACATTCACTATCAAAATAGCGAATCTCATTAGAAACATATCGATACCGGCTGAGGCCATCAATATTCTCCAATTTCCTGTTCCATATCCTTCATTCGAGTCTGCCTCATTGGCTTGTGTAACTCCTGACATGTCAAGGCCTCCCAACTCATACTTATATAAATCAATAGTTAAATTATACTTAAAATCGGAGATTTTAATTGTAAAAGCCTATTTGGGATACATAAGGATGTATGAAGCATTAGTGGCTCTTTGTATGGGCGTTGGCTTATCTGCTGCGGCAGGATTCAGAATATTTCTTCCTCCATTCCTACTTTCATTAGTTATTAAATTTGGAAATCTAAATTTAAATTTAGAAGGGACTTCATTTGAATTTTTTGAAAGTGAAATTACTATATTTTTATTGGGTGCAGCCGTAATAGCTGAAACATTAGGATACTACATTCCTTGGGTAGACAATTTACTAGATAGCATAGCAACTCCTGCAGCAATAATTGCAGGAACAGGAATGACTGCTATGTTACTTGGAGAAGAAATGAGCCCTGTACTACAATGGTCCTTGGCCATAATAGCTGGAGGAGGAGTCTCGGCCGGCATTCAAGGAGCGACAGTAGTGACTAGAGGAGCATCCACAGTAGTGACTGGAGGAGTTGGGAATCCGATAGTATCAACAATTGAAAACATTGCTGCCCTATTTTTTGCTTTATTTGCATTGATACTTCCGTTCTTAGCAGCCTTTGGTGCAGTTTTACTCCTGGCCTTTGCAATTAAGAAAATGATAGATAAAGGAATAGGTACGGGGAAAAATAGTCTACAATCCGAATAAAGATTTTTTTATTTGGCATAAGTATTTAACTATTGTATAAATTTTAAATTACTAGAGACAATTAAACGAACATGGTACTTCGACTTAACATGGCTAAGCCTTGGGCTCCTTCTCATATAAGTGAAGTTGCTAAAGGGATGGGGATAGAAAAACGAATTTCTGGAGATGTCAAAAAAACACTGGTAGAAATGTTAAATTTGGAATTAAAAAAAATTACTAATAATATGGAAAAAGAAACAATAATGAATGATTCTGAAAGAAAAACACTTGGCGATCCAGAACGTACTAGATTAAGTTACAGTAGAACTAGAGGATTGATGGTTGATTATATCCAGAAGTTAGATTCAGTAGGTAGCTCTGCTGTAGTGTCTGCAAATGAGTCTTTAGAAGAACATCTACTAATGATTTTATCTTACGCATCAGATTCTGCTGATTCTGATAAAATGAATACCATTATGAAGCGACATCTAGAATCTGCAATTATATTTCTTAGTGAAAAAGAAGCGAGTTTACAAAACAGAAACACAGAAGAAGGGTTGTCAAATATTCCTGATTTGAGTGAAAATATTCAATTATCTGATAGTAAGATGGGGCAAGCCAATTTAACAAAGGGGAATATCAGAACAATGGCACGTAGTATTGCAGGTATGAAAATAGAAGAGGATGCTTTGGAAGATTTGTTATTAGTGTATTATGATCATGCTGCCCATTTACAGGAAGAATTTCAAAATATAATAAGTAAGGGTTCAAAGGCAGAATTGGAAATTAATATGGAAAGGTCTCGTAATCTGATGATGTTAGGATGGCTTAGAAGGATGCTGAAACAGGCTGCAATAACCGCCAATAATGATGGTTCAACAAAGATAATGCTGAAACATGTAATAAGAATTGATCCATGGGAGTAAAAAAATAGAATAATCAAATATTAAAAGAAAGAATAATCAGTGCTTTAGGTTTGGAATGAGAATTAGAGGAAGAGAGGATGGAACAAAGGTCAGCAATTTCACTAAATATGAAGAAATTGAAAATAGGAATAATAATTATTATTTTATTTGTTCCTTTAGGATATCTAGGAATAGGTTATATGGTAGCTTCAGCGTCGCTTTCAGTCAATCCAGGCTGTGGCATGTGGTCAGAAAATACTCCAGATAACTGGGACACTGATGATGATTGGGAAAGTTTTGAACCATGGAATGATTCTGCTGAGAGAATAGAAATTCGTAAAACACTAGATGTAACCAATTATCAGATTGATTCCTATCAAAATGTTACCTTTTCCCCAAGAGGAGATACTGAAATAACACTTTCAGGATGGTATGTAGAGGTCGATCCCGAAGCACCTGTTGTGATTCTGACACATGGCATGCCAATGAATGGAAAATGTAAACCAGAGATGCTTTTGATGCAAGGATACCTATCGGAAGGAGGAATTAATACACTATCATTTGATCTTAGAAATTATGGAGATAGTGAAGTAGTAGATGATTATTTTGCTGTCGGACAGATTGAATATAAGGACATTCTTGGTGCATATGATTGGCTATTAGAAGAAAAAGGATATCAGCCAGGAGAGGTGGGAATGTCTGCTTTTTCTGCGGGCGGGGGAGCAGCGATAGCATTTGCAGAAGAGAATGGAATAGGAGCGATGTGGTTAGATAGTGCAGTCTTAGATTTTCCGCTACTAGTTAAAAATGAATTAGAGAGATTGGGTTACCCTGAATTCTTTGCTGGCCCTGCAGTTAGGGTCGGAGGTTGGTTAGTTGGTGTCGAATTAGATGCTCGTTCTCCAATGGAAGCAGCGACAAATGCAGGAGATAGACCAGTATTTCTCACACATGGGATTGAAGATCCACGAGTTTCGATTGTTCATTCTGAAAATTTTGAAGAAATAATGAAATTAGAAGGAGGAAATGTATCTACTTGGTATGTGCAAGATAGAGGCCATGTAGATGCTATTTGGGGAGAATCAGAAGATTATGAATATAAAGTTGTTTCTTTCTTCAAATCGGCATTAGTAGAATAAGTATTAATTATATGAAATAATATTCATTAGGTCGAGTTTTCTTTTATAGATTTTTCAAATATTTTTTTCTCGTTGCAGCCAAAGGTTGTACATTGGAGAATTTAATTTTACTTTTCTAGTACCCAAACGCGCTTCTACATCTGGCCATAAAGATTCTAATTTTCTAAAGGTAGGGCAATGTCTGAAACCTAATGCGTGTAAGTATTCATGATAAAGGACGCTAGCTGCTAAACGTTCCCAACGTGATTCAGAAAATAAATCTGGATGTAAATCAATTTTCCTCACATCATCTGGCCCTAGCGTATTCTCATATGGCCAAAAATCTTTACCTTTTTCTGTTATTTGACCATTTTTGTTCCTCTTTATCCATCTACTATTTTTCTTAAAACGACAGCATCCCAACATTGTTTTATTGGTTTTTCTCAAATATCCTAATGGTATATTTTTTAATTTATGTATTTCAAAATTACTTAATTCTGGAATTTTGTAAATTTCATCAATGACAAAAATGCTCAATTGGTGTATCGTCATTGAATCTCGGAATATAATCGAATGGAATAAACTTGTTGTGAAATGATAATTTCTAATGACTGAATACAAAAATTAATATCTTAACACTCATGCTTTTGTATGAGGTAGGTAATCATGAGTGGACAGATAGCAAAAATTGGGTTAATAGCGAGTATGTTTTCAGTTGTCGGATCATTATACGTTTATTTTGTCGGTGATAATGAGAATTTGGGGATATTTGTTGGCCTCTGGGCTCCGACATTAATATTGGTCAGTAACGAGATAGAAGCTTGGATGGAGAATTAATCACGGATACAACCGTTTTTCAATCCAATTGTTATTTTGAAGTTTCAAAGATACCCTTTCGTGGAGTCTACTAGGTCTTCCAGACCAATACTCTATTGAATGGACAAGTATTTTGTATCCACCCCAGTGATCTGGTAATGGTATTTTTTGATTTTCAAATTTTTCTTCAGTTTTTCTGAATTCATCATCGAGTTTAGTTATGGAATCTAATTCTTTACTCTGGGTAGACGTATATGCTGCTATTTGGCTCAATCTTGGACGGGAATTATGATATTCAAGAGTTTGTTCCCTAGATATTTCAGAAGCTTTTCCTAATATTCTGACCTGTTTTTCTAATGAGGGCCAGAAAAATGTTACAGCAACATTCTCATTATTTTTAATATCGGTCGCTTTATCACTTTCGAGATTTGTAAAAAATCCTATTTCAGAATCAGTGATGTGTTTTAATAAAACCATTCTGCTTCTTGGGGTGCCGTCTTGACTGACTGTTGATATGCACATGGCATTTGCTTCGATTAAATTATTATCAATAGCTTCTTTTATCCAATCTTTTAGGATACTCAGCGGCTTGTTGGCATTAGTTATTACGATTGGGCCGCCATCTCTGTAATCAACTCTAATATCTCTCACCATGATTTGTGGTTAGTGTGTTATCGTATAAATATGGGTTTTTTAAAATAATATTAAATGTTGATTTAGATTTTAATATTAATACAATTACTTATAAATAATTAATCAATGGATAACGTATGAACGGTACGGTATCGTCTAATATTAGCCTAAAAAAGAATGTTATAGTGCTGACCATTGTTGGTCTAGCATTAATGATTGTTCAGTCAGTAAACGCTGCAACTGTCAATCCAGAAGTAAAATATGATGGTGATGCATTAGGAAGAGCCACTTTCTTCCTTTTCTTCATTGGATATATCTCAATGGGTGCTGCCTTTGTTTTCTTCATGAGTGAAAGAAACAACGTTGCTCCAGAGTTTAGAACTACAATGACAATTTCCGCATTGATTGTAGGAATTGCTGCATTCCACTACTACTACATGCGTGGAGTTTACATAGACACCGGTGCAGTTAGCACTGATTACAGATACATGGATTGGATCATTACAGTACCTCTGATGGCTCTAAAATTCCCTTCACTTGTTGGGAAAGATGCGATTACCGATAATAAAGTGTTAGGACTTGGATTTACAGGAGTATGTTTTGTTGGTGCTTTAATAATGATTTCATTCGGATATCTCGGAGAAACAGGAGTAATGAATGAAGCACTAGGTTTAATTCTTGGTGGTGTTGGATGGGCTATGATTATGGTAGCCACAGGTTTACCATTCGGACTATATGACGGATTAGGAGTAGATAACAGTAAGATTAGAGAAGAATTAGTGTGGAGCACAGATGCTCTAAGAACATTCATACTGGTTGGATGGATTATTTACCCACTTGGTTACCTAGTTGGAACTGACATGGTAGATGCAGGAAGCGATGGAAAAGAAATAATGGCAATACTATACAACATTGCTGACATGATCAACAAAATAGGCTTCGGTGTCGTAGCATGGATGGGTGCAAAGAAAGCATCCGCTATGATGTCTTAAATTATAATAAGACCATACAAATAAGAGGAGAACTCCCTGCTAAATGCAGGGAGTTTTCTTCCATTACAAGAATGGTAATATGGAATTAATATTAATTTTTCTTGTAGTTATTTTTGCTGCTGCTTTGACAGTTCCCGCAGGATTCGGATTATCTACGATAATGACTCCGATTGTGTTATTGATGATGCCTCCACATGAAGCGGTTGCAGTAGTTGGAGTAGTGCACGGAATCCACAATGGTGCAAAGTATATTTCATTACGAGAATACGTCGATGTCGATGCAGTGAAACATTATGGAATATGGCTAGTAATTGGTGCACTAATAGGATCGGTATTGAATAATAGTGTACCTCAGAAACCACTTTTGATTATAATTGGGGCTTTTCTAATTGTTCTACCTCTACTGACTATGAGTGAAAAGTGGACTAATTATAAAATTCCAGAATCCAATGATAGAATTGGAGGATTTGGTTCTGGTTTTATGGGTGGATTATCCGGCCACCAAGGCGCACTTAGAGCAATGTTCCTTTCTAGAAGGTTGAAAGATAAAATGAATTATGCTGCTACTGCTAGCGTACTTGCTTTATGTGTTGATATCACACGAGTTCCAGTATATTTTTTCTTTAGATATGAAAATATGGCAGAATATTTCGAATTGACCATAATACTTGTACTAGCAGCATTGATTGGTGTCGATGTAGGAAAAAAATGGTTAAAGTCGATGAAGAATTCTGTAGTACATAATCTTGTGATGCTAGGAATCATAATCAGTGGTTTGTTCTATCTAAAAGAGGGTTTAAATTTATGAATAATTAATTTAAATCTGGGAAAATACAAGCATTGGGTCTTTTGAATATGTGATGCCTATATCTTGAAATAAATGCATATACTATGTCTCTAAGTGGCAATGGAACTAACCAAAAAATTGGAAACAAAATTCTATAGTGAATTTTCATGTAAAGCAGACATCTAATTCCAGCAGCTGACCTAATGTAGGTTTTACCATTACGTATCAAATATACAGTATCTGCCTTTTGATATTTTTTTGAGAGTGTGTTAATAATCGTTTTCGCTTCTTCTGAATTATTCGCTATAAATTTTAATGATGATTTTTTTTCCAATCTAGGGTAAAGAAAAAGTGCAACATTTGAACAAAGACCACAATCTCCATCCATCAATAGAATATCAGAATTATTCAAAACTAATCACCATTTATATTTTCTAAGTCCCAAGTCTTTACTTTTACTCCCCGAGTGACATGAACAAAATCAGGAGAAAGATAATTATTAATTCCTAAGTCAAAGGATTCCGTTAAAGAATTAATTTCTATATTTGCTTCACCATCACTATATTCCCAGGGATTATGCTGAGTATATGCCATGTATAGTTTATCATTATGTGAAACATATAAACAATATCTTTCAAATAAAAAATATTCTAGAGTATTTTTTTTAGCTCTTCTGATATCTCCTACAGGATTTGACTTACCTTTTAATTCCAAACCATTAGAAGTGCGTTTTGAATGCCAAATATAATTCTCTTTCAAAACTTTAACATCTGCTTTAGCGTATCTGTATGGAAGTCCGTAGGCCCTAGGTGCATATGCACAAGTAACATAACTTTGTGCATCCAAAGTCAAAAATAAAACTCCTGCTTTACCATTTTTCTTAACATATGTACGGACATTGAATTCTGGAAAGGTAGATATGAATGGTAAATAAGGTAAAAAATGAGGCCGTACCTTTTCCATAATAAATGGAATAGTGCCCACATATGCTCTACCTTGAAAGGTATCTAGTTCCAAATCATCTG
>MDSZ01221082.1_pt1 | contig 13217 bp, 12 predicted proteins | sample 811201 | NCBI WGS metagenome assembly MDSZ01 (sample SAMN05326647, study PRJNA326480) | marine metagenome | isolation source: seawater | place: Indian Ocean: North | collected 2010
AAGGGTGAAAATTCATAAAGAAAATGTTTTCCAGTTTTTTTTGAATAATCAAATCCAGCAAACAAGAATTTTTTTTCTGAGAGTAATTTACAAAGATCACCAAAAACTTTTTGTCCTAATCTTACTTCGTGGAAGGATACCTCAGAATAAATAGCTAATACATTTTTATTTAAAATTTCAGAGGCCCCTTCTATAATCTCATATTCAGAGGACTCAGTATCGAGAGATATAAAATCTGGTAATGGTATGTGTTTAGCGGTATTTTCTTTCAAAAATATATCATCCAATTTCTTTGTGCTAATTTTTCTTTTCTCCATTGATTTTGCAACTTCACCGTATACATAATCATAATTAGACTCAGGATCACTTTTATAAAATGACTTAAAATATTCGTTTAGCTCAAAAAATGAACTTGCATACGGGTCATACGTTATGTTCATTTCTTTATTTTCATTTTTATTCCACAAAGCAAATGGTAATACATGTGTTTCTGGTTTTTTATTTTTATAAATTTCTTCAACTTGAGGAACTGTATTTTTATCAGCGTCATATAAAATCTGTACTATATCATTATCAAATTTAGGGTTTTGAGGGAAAACTACACTACCAGACCTGGCTCCAATGTGATGAATTGAGATTTTACTTTCCTTCATTTCCTAAAAATTTATTGTAAATTTAAAATACCTTTTTCTAATTTAAAAACTTTATCACATCCAACAAGGGTGGACGTTCTATGGGATATTATGATTATAGTAACTTTATTTTTTAATTTATTAATTTCGCTTAAAATTTCACTTTCCACTTCAACATCTAAAGCACTAGTAGCCTCATCTAAAATTAACAATTTTGGTCTTGAATATAATGCTCTAGCTATACCTATTCTCTGTTTTTGGCCTCCAGAAATTTGAGCCCCATCCTCTCCAATTTCAGTATTTAAACCTTTTGGCAAACTATTTGCGAAATTTTTAATTTTTGTTTGTTCTATAACTTCTTCTATTTTGTCATTAGAAATTTTATTCTCTGGAACTCCTAATGCAATATTTTTTATTAAAGTGTCGTCTATTATAAAGGTATCTTGTGAAACATAACCAATTTGTTTTTGCCAACCTACAATATTTTTTTCTATATTTTTATCATCAATCAAAATATTACCAGTTTGAGGTTTGATTAAACCTGTTATTGTATTTATTAAAGTTGATTTACCTGATCCAGTCTCTCCTATTATTCCAATCTTTTCTCCAAAGTTGATCTCCAAATTTAATGAGTTTAAAACTTGTTTAGATCTATTATTAAATTTAAATTTAATATTTTTAACAGATAATTTTTTTTTAAAAATAATTGCTTCTTCATTTTGATAAATCTCTATTTCTTTTGTGGAAATTAATTCTTTATGAATTTCCTCTATAATTTTTGAAATATTAATTATTCTGTTAACGTAGTGGGTGCTTCTGGAGATAGAGGGAAATATTCTAAAAAACGCCGCTGCATAGAGAGCTAGTATGGATATGACATTGTTAACAATAAAACCAGTTTGTATTTTATAAAATATAAAACTAAAAATACATAAAATGAAAACTATTTCAAAACTTAATCTTGGGATTAAATTGATTATCTTTTCTTTATTCCCGATTTCTAAATCACTTTTTTCATTTTTTGAAAAATCATCGAAGAAAAATTGATTTCTATTTAAAATTTTTAATTCTTTAATACCTGTAAATACTTGATTTACAATTCTCAGTTTCTTCTCACTATATAAAAATCTTAGTTTACCCCAACTAGCTAATCTTTTAGAAGTTAACAAGAAAATAATTAACGAACACGAGATAAAAATTGAAATAATAATTATAGTCCCAACAAATTCAAAATACATTAGAACAAATAGAATTCCCAAAAGAATAAATAATTCAGCGATTAAAAGCATTAATGCTTCTAACCCTGTGACAAATGTTGTTATATGTTGAACATTATTAAACAATACACTTTTATTTACTCTGCTGTGAAATTCATAAGGCGAACTTAGATATACTTTGTATAATTTTTGGCTTAACTCTAAACTTGTTTTATTAAGCTCCTTATTTTGAATCCAGTTTAAAAAAATAATAAACGAATTTTTCAAAATAAAAAATAACGCTATGGAACATACAAAAATTATAATTAGACTAGTTTGATCAAATTCATTGAATATTTTAAAGTTAAAGTAATTTTCTGAAATACTTTTTGGATTCAATATTAATGATACAATTGGGACAACTAGACCAATGCTTATTGTTTCAAGTATGACACTGATAAAAATAAGTGAAGTAATTATATATAATCTTATTTTTTGTTTTTTATTTAAAGATTTGACAATATTTGAAATTGATAAAAATATTATTTTTTTCATATTTAATTCAAAAAGTTTTTATTATCTTCAAGAAATTTTGACCCAACTTTACATCCACGATTAATCCACCTGTATCCAGCAGAAAAGTTTTTAGATAACGACAGATTTTTCCAGAACAAGTCTTGTTCCTTTTTAGAATTCTCGGACTCTGGCCAATTATTTACCATTCTTAGATGCATTTCCTTGGTCACCGATACAATTTCTTTTGAGGTATTGTTTAAAATGCTCAAATTTTTTTTTTTATAGTTTTCGGAATGTAATAAGTAATCAGAATTAGATTTGATAATATCACTCAAATTCATGATTTCATTAGTTGGATTTTTTTTAATTTTTTTAAAAATACACAAAATGTTAGGGTAGTAAGTTCTAATTCCTGAAATTGGTATCTGATTTACATGTAAAAGTGGTTTTCTGAAAGCAATAGCCACATCATCTAAACCTGTACCGCTTGTGAAACAAAAGTAACATTTACTCATGAGCCAAATGTCTAAGAAATCAGATCTTTTTTTTGAAAATGAATAATCAATAATTTTTTTATTGTTCATCTGTATTGGTTGATCTTCAGACTTTCCCATTCTTATTATGTAATAACCTTGGTCTGTTAAATAGTTTAAAGCTTCCTTATAATCCTCAAGTTCAGAATTTCTATAATCATGATAAGAAAAATCAATTTCAGAACTTAAAAAGGATTTTTTTTTGTAAGCGCTATTTCTATAAATAAAACAAATATATTTATTATTTTTTATTCCGGTATTTTCTAGGAAGGAGTATCCTAATTTGTCCTCATTATCTTGAAAAATAATATTATCTCGTGTTTTAGATATAATTTTATTGGGATCAGTACCTCCATTCCCTATTGCCCTATAATCCTCAGGTATTATTTGCAAGTTTTCAGTACCAGGTAAAAATTTACTCATTTCATAAAAATATTTAATAAACCAATATATTTTTAGGTTTCTTTGAGCTAACTTTAAAAAAAAGGAATTGCAATATTTTCCCTCGGTGTAGAAAAAATCATTATACTTCTTTTTACTTAATTTTACTTCTCCAAGATAGGAGTCGAGATTGAAAAAGCTATTTCCTATGACATCTATTCGACACTTACCAAAACGAATTTTTAAAAATTTATTAAAAACTTTGATTAGAATAAGAATTGGAAATGTTAATATATACAACCAAATATCTCTAATTAAAAAAATTAGAGAAAACTTAAAATACTTTAAAAGTAAAGTCATTCAAAATTGAATTTTAATTTTAATAAAATTAATTTTTTGAACCAATAATGCCGATGCTTGCAGAGTTGTCCTCAAGGGCTAAAAAAATTTTATTACTTTCTTGATCGTATTCAATGTCTCTAATCCTTTTTCCAACTCTAATTTTTTCCCAAGTTATAATTCTTTCGTAGTCTTTGGAAAATTTAATTCTGTAAATTGACCCAGCTTTCATCGATGAAACTAAAAAGTTGTCCTGCCATTTTTTTGAAAATTTATTTGGTAATTCGATAATTTGTGAAATACCTATTGATGGTACAAAAGAGTAAACTGGTTCTTTTAATCCATAATTTTCATGGCTTTTTTTAAATCTATATTCTTCATCTTTTGATAGACCTTTATAATAATTTTCTCCATAAGATGATATAGGCCAGCCATAATTTTTACCTTTTTCAACTTTGTTTATTTCATCTCCACCCCTTGGGCCATGTTCTGTCAATAAAATATTATTATCTGCTGTCACAAAAAGCCCCTGGGGGTTCCTGTGGCCTGAAGATATTATTTCCATTTCTTTATCATTTAAATTTATTGAGTAAATTACGCTACCATCAAAACTTCCATGCTCTTCTTGTAGTTTTTGTTGTTCCTCATTTAAAAAATGGTTTACTCCATTGGGTTCCCTAGCTACTAATAATATTTTTTTATTTCCATTTTCTGTAAATTTTGCAAGCCTTCCAGCTTTTAACCAATCTTCACATTTTCCATCTTTAATTTGACTAAAAAATTTTTTAAATTCTAATTTTTTAAAATTTAGATCAGAGACAAAAACCTCAATACTGTCACATGATTTATCCCTATAAGTTATTGAGACAAAAACTTTACCGTCAAATATCAAAGCATCTTTTAAAGTAACATTTTCTGGGAGATTATTTAAAATTTTGTTTTCTTTGGGTGTTTTGGAAACAAGTAAATCCTTGGTTTCAAAATAAATTGACTCTCCAGTTATGCTTAAAAGTAAAATTTTATCTTCAAAATTTTCTATGTAATAAGGTATTACTTTCTTACCTCTTCTTTCATTATCTAGTTTACTTTTGTGATGTCTAAAAGTTTTTAAAGCTACTTCTTTATATTCAACTTTTTGAAATTGAGTCTGTGGTAAAAATTCACTATTAACTAAATCTTTTTCCTTTGAAAGTTGGACATATTTGTTTTCAAGTCTTTGGTTTACAGATATTAAGTCAGAGTATTCCTCTGACATGAAAAAAACAAACCCTGTCTTAACAGCTTCTTTTAATTGATTGGGTATTAAGTTTTTATAGGCTCTCAATAAACTAACATTCTGTGTAAATGTAATCGTAATTGGAAGTATTAAAAACAAAATTACAACTATAGACAATATAGATATAGTTATCTTTTTCTTCATTATTCTTTAAGCTAGTTTTTTACTTTGAATTTACAATGGGTCAATTAATCGTAGGCAGCAATCTGGTCCATTACACCAAAATCGTCATTTTTGAACCCTTGTCTTTCTACTAATCTATTTTTATCCCAATTACCCATTCTTGATTTTACGTTATAAAATACAGTATAAGGCGATGGGCTTTTTATAATAAATTCATCTGTAACAGTTTCTTTAGGTTTAAAACTTTCAACCCAATAATCGCAATTTTTACAATAAGAAATATCTCCCCATTTTTTAGCATTGTGCTTGTTTCTCCATTCTGTAAATTTTTTTCCATTCCATACACCTTCTACTCCACCATCTCTAAAAATGTTGCCCATGCTATAATAGTGAGGAGACTCAGCTGTTATTACACAAGGAGTGACATCTCCATTCGCTCTTATAACTATATCTCTGAAAATTTGTTTGCATGGAACTCTTACTGGCATTTTGCTGGTATCAATACCTGGTAAAACTGAAATATCAGGTCTGTTGTCTGTGATATAGCCTGTGAATCTAATTACGTCTGCAAATTTTTTCCAATAATTTATAAATTCAGGTATTTCTTTTTCATTATAAGGCATAATTACAAATGTAACTCCAACCCTTGGGAAAATACTATTTTTTTTATCTCTTGTCTCAATTAATCTTTTAACATTTCTTTGCAATTTATCTAGGGCCGTAATTCCTCTCGCTTTTTTTAAAGTTTCAGGCGTCGTAGCATCAATACTTATATTTACACTATCGTATTTTTGATCAACTAAAAAATCACAATGTTCTTGATTTAACATTAGGCCGTTAGTGTTAAATGTTCCAGCACAACCGTGTTTTTTCAATTGTTCAACTGCAAACTTAAAATTTTTAGCAATCATTGGTTCGTTTGCAACATTTAAAGTTACTGATGGTTTATATGGTCCAATTTCATCAAAAAGATGTTCGATTTGTTCCTTAGAAATATGATAGGCATTTTTATAATACTCGGGATAATTTTTTGGTATTCTTTTATCAGAACTATGGTGTCGGCAATGTGGACAAGACAGATTGCATGTATTCGTTAGTTCAATCCTAACAATATCTGGCATCGTGCTGGCTTTTGTAATAAATTTCTTATCCATTAAATCTGTCTATCATCTAAACTTATATAGATCAATCTTAATTAAGTCTTACTGGACCATCTCCATCAATATCTGATTTTGAGATATACAGGTCTTTTATCTTAAATCTCAATTTAGGATCCAGTTTATAATAAATGTTTAAATCATAATTTTCTTTTTTTATAGGACTAAATTTTGATATAAAAATTTTTTCATTTTTATTCTTGTCTTTTGAAAATGAATTAAACAATTTTGAGTATTTTTTTGAATTAGAATAAAAATCAACTAAAATACAATTTTTTAAATTTAAATAACTCAAAATATTTTGCATCAGAAAAAAAGCATCCTTATAACCTGATTTATTTTTGGGGAAAAAAAAATCTACAATTCTAGCGATTTTCCCCTGAACTTTACCTTGGAGTTTTTCAATTCTATAAATACATATTGCTGGACGATTATCTGAACCAACAGAAAAAATATTATATTTAAATTGTGGATGTTGTAAATATCTCCATTTTAAAAATGATTTATTTCTTAAAGCAAAATTTGATAATTCAGGGTAGTAACTCCAATTTGGATTATATTTTTTTATATTAAATTTTTTTAAGTTTACTTGTTTGATTAGATAATCACGATTAAACAAAAATTCTGATACTATTTTTTGGTATTTTTTGTTTATGACTAGCTTATTGGCTTCTTTACTTTGAAAAACTATAATATTTCTTCTAATAGGATCGATACCATGCCAGTTTTTCTTTCTAGTATAAAAACTTTTACCTGAGGGACTGGCATTCATGGTAAATATGTTTTTATAATTTTTTTCTATTTTTCTTAATAAATAAGCTCCAGATCCAATAAATTTTTTATCTGATATCCAGTGAAGTAACCACTTACAGACTATATTTCTTTTTTTGATTCTCATTGGAATATTAATGTAACCCATAGCACATATAATTTTATTATTCTGTTTTAAACAAAAAAAATTAATTTTTTTTTTTACACGAAATTGCCAATTAAAAAAATTTTTATTAAGTAGTGGATGATCCTTTCTGTAACTTTTAGATATAAATTTTCTAAGAATTGGCCAATCATCCTTATTCAAAGTTTTTTGGAAATTAAACATTTTTTTTCTTTTTTATTATCTTACAAGCTTCTTCAAAACTTTTTATTTTAATCATTTCTTTATCATTAAATTTTATTTTTAATTCCTCTTCTAAAGCAAAGATTAAATTTAAATGTGTTATGGAATCCCAATTTTTTATTTTATTTTGCTTTGGATTTTTAATTATTTTTTTTAATTTTAAAACTCTTGTAAATATTTTAAGTATTTTATTTCTCATAATTACAACTAATATCTAAACTTTCTAGATTACTATTGAGCTTATTTAATTTACCTTTTTGAAAAGTAGTAGACTTTTTATTTTCAGACAATATTGTAAAACCATAATTTTTTAGAAATTCTCTTACTAAATAATTTTTCGGACCTTTTTTGAATTCGATTTTTAGGTGTTTAATTTCTTTGGTAATTAATTTTTTTTCTAAATAATCTAAAAATGCATATTCAATTTTTCTTCCAAAAATTCTACAACTCATTATAAAATCTAAGATAATTAAGGTTTTTTTGTTTCTTTTTGTTATGCAGACAAGTGTAAGTCCGGTGCTGCCATATCTATCGGAAACAACACCTGTGAAAATGTTATTTGTTTTTTGCCTCAAAAGTCTAATTATTTGATTTTGACTATACCTTTTAAGGGAAGAATTAAATTGATTTGTTTTTTGTGTTAGTTGTGCAACTCTCTCAATTGTTTTCACATCGTTTTTTTTAATTTTTATCGAAATATTTAAGCTATTAATGTAATCATTTAAATTTTTAAATTTAGATAAATTTTCTTTTCTTATTTTTTCACGTTCATAATAATAATTTTTATATTTATCTTCCTCAGTTAATGAATTTGAAAAAAAAATATTTGATAAACCCCTTATTAAAGAAGGGTACTCAAATAAGTTTTTATTTGGAACTTTAAAACAAGTCACTTCTGGAAGCATCTTTTTAACATGATTGATTTCGAAATCTGAGTCATCCAAAAAAACGAAGCTTTCTAATCCAAGGTTTAAATTTTGTGAAATTTTTTTCATATTTGAAACTTTATCATTCCAATTACTTTGAATTTCAGCAAAATTATTTAATTTTAAAAATGTTTTTTTTTTAAAAACATTTTTGATATCTAAATAATTATTTTTTGTATTTAAACAAATTAAAATGCCCTTTTTATAAAGATCATAAATTAAATTTTGAACCTCAAAAAAAATACTGCCTGGGAAGCTATGTTCATCCATTTGAATTTTATTTATTCCATCTTCAACAAGAATCCCTTTCCAAAGAGTATTGTCACAATCAAGCACAAGGACTTTTTTGATCAAACCAGATTTAGAACAAATTATATTGCTTATAATGTTGGAATAATTTTTATAAAAATTGAGAGTATACATTGATTTAGAAATATAAAAGTCCCTTAGTGAAATTGAGTTATTTTTACCTAATTCTGCAATTAATTGGTTATGGTCTACTAAAATCAAATTCTTGTTTTTTTTCTTTTCTAAGAATGTGTTTAGCTCGATTTCAACTTTTTTAAAATTATCATTTTGGAAATAATTTCTGCTGAAATTCGCAGATGAAAATTTGTTGAAGATGACAATAGAATCTTTAGTTGATTGAGTTAAAAATAGCTCAATCTTTCTTTTAACATTAATTATAAATTTTTTTAATTCCTTATGATTTAAACTATTTAGTTTAAATTGCGATCCCTCTATAAGATTTGATAGTTCCCAAAATACTATTAAAAAATCATTATTTTCATTTTTGTTGTAATCAAAAAAATTATCATACTCTGCAATACTAATTTTAGATCCAAAATTATTCTGGAATAAATCATAATAAAGATATTCTTTAAGTTGAAAGCATGAGATATTTGAAAAAATTTTTACTTTTATTAAGTTTTTCTTTGAATTGATAGTTTTGATTTTTTTATTATTAAACTCAATTAATTGAGAATAATTTAAATTATTTGGCATTATCTAAAAGTTCTATTAAACCTAAATTTTTAATATAATAAAAAGATATTTTTTTATTTTTAAAAATCTTTGCGGGTCGAGGAGACAAGATACACTTCGCATTAAAATTTTTTTTTAAAATAAATAAGGCTTTTTTATTATTAAACTCATAACAAGTATGATAAATTACTTCATCAAATTTTTTTAAGTATGATTTTATCGGAGAACTATTTTTAAGCGAAGAAATAAGTTCAATTGTAGGTTTATTTTTTGATGTGCACAATATAATTTTAACCCCCTGTGCACGATCTAAATATTCTTTACTTATCTTGTATCCTAGTGATCTATAAAATTTTTTTGATATATCAAAATTTTTTAGAGCCAAACCAAAATGGTGAAGTTTAAAATACTTATTTAACATTTTATTATTTTTTTAATGTTTTGAGAAAATTTTTTTTTAAGTTATAAATTAGAGAGTTGTGCGTTTTTGGAAAATATTTTATCTCAATAATTTTATTTTTAAGCTGTAATTTGTTTTTTAGAGTAATATTTTCACGTATAAAAGTAAGCTCTATTTTTTTGTCCAATATTTGTTCCATTAAATGGATATTATTTCTTTTGCTATAACAAAATTGTAAAAGAGAATAGAAAATTATTCCATCAACTTTTATTTTTTCTTTTATTTTATGTCTAAGAATATTTAGATTTTGAAAAGTAGAATGGTTTTCAGTAGAATAGAAAACCAGATCACCGTTGTTCTTAGTTATGTAATCTTTTATTAAACTGACTTGTAGTTTTTGTGATACAATTTCTGTAATCACAATATCTAACAAAGCTAAATATTTTTTTTTATACTTTTTCAATGCTATTTAATAGTTTTGTGAGAGGTGATGTCTTTAAAATTTGATAATAGTCTAATAAATTTTTTGTTCCATAGGGAGTGAATAAATTTTTAAACCTAAGATTTAAAGACCATCTAGTTTTTTTCTCCCTATTTACTGGTATATAGTGATAATTATTTGTCCAAAATATTAAAACTTCTCCGAACTTATAATTTAAAAGTTTTCCATATTTTTTACAAAATTTATCAATTTCTTTTTCAGAGTTTTGTTTTCTTAAAAAAATTTTGGCTCTTTCGTGATTTTCTACGTCAAACATATACATTGACATGGTTCCAACACAGTCAACTAAAGGAAGCCAAATAACAATTTCATAGTTTGAATTTGCAGGTGCATCTTTATGAAACGGGGATCTATTTATATCATTTGGTCTCTGTATAACTAAATTACATGATTTTTGTACAATTATATCTGGACCAACACATGCATCAATTAATTTTTTTAAAGAAAAATAAACTGTTTCATTCAAATTATTGTCCGCACTAAAACTTTTAATTAGTGATAACCTAAGGTTATTTAGCTTTATGTCTTCAATAGGAATTTTATGAAAATTTTCAAAGCTAAAACTCGTATTTTTTAGCATTGTAGAACAATGCTTTTTAATTTTACTCTTAAATTTTCTGAAGTTTTTTAAAGTTTTAGGATCTAAATTAGTTTTAATAAATCCTTTTTTCTCTAAGCTTTTTAATTCTTTATTAATATACATTTTATCTTAAAAAACCTCCATCCATATTAATATTTGCACCTGTAATAAATTTGTTTCTTTTTGAGCATAGTAAATCTATCATTTCAGTAAAATAACTAGACCTACCAAATTTCTGAGTTGATAAATTTTCAGATAACAATTTAATTATTCTATTTTTTTTTGATTTAATCTCAAATTTATTCCAATTATTTCCGAAGTCACTTACAATGCTAGTGTTTATTGAGTTAACAAATATATTTTTATTTGAAAAGTTATTCCCCATCTTTTTTACATAATCTTGAATACATACTTTAGAAGATGAATATACAGGGCTTCCAAATTTAAAATTGGCAGCCACTGAAGTAAAATAAAGAATTCTTCCATATTTTTTCTTAATAAATTTCTTTATAAAAAAATTGTTAAAAATTAAAGTGCAAGCAAAATTGAGTTTCCATAGTTTTTGCCAATTTGAAAATTTTGTAAATATTTTATTTATACCCAGTGAACCGCCTTGAGCATAAATTATAATTGAAATATTTTTATGTTTATTTGAAATTTTTTTACACAAACCCTGAATTCTATTAAAATTTTTAATTAAATCAAAATTATAGTGATAGTAATTTTTATTTTTGTAAAAACTTAATTTTTTATTTCTTTTAGAAATACCAACAACATTATATCCTTTTTTTAAAAATAAATTTAAGCTATCTCTTATTAAAGCTGAATTTGAACCAACTATAAGGACTTCTTTTTTTAAATTATTATTATTCATTAAATTTTATTAATATTTATTTATTATTTCTATAATCCTATCAATCTCTTTCAATTTATAACCTGGTCCGCCTGGTAATCTAACTAAATTTTTCGAACAAAAGATAGAATTAGGAAATTTTTTACTACTTTGTTTTAGCTCAGAGGACTCCGATAAACATCTCACACCATAATGTAGTTGAATATTATTTTTCTGACAAAATTTGCTAAACTTGGATATCTTTTCAACAATTACTGAGGGGTAAATCGAAATATTTTTAGTCTCAATGAGAGTTATTTTACTATTCTTAATTCTCTTTTTGTATCTGCTAAAAATTTCTTTTACTTTTTTTACTATTAATTTTCTATTTTTTAAATTTTGAATTCCAATAAATGCATGTAGGTCACTTGGTTTTAGGTTTAAACCTTTCATGACAGGTAATTCTAATTTTGCGTATTCAGGCTCTGCATTAACACCATTATTTCTTATAGTTCTTAATTTATCAGCTAAATAATTTGAGTTTGTTGTACAAAAACCTCCATAAACCATATTTATAATTTTTGTCACACTAAGAGAAAAACAACCAATTTCAAATTTTGTTCCACAATATTTACCATTATCGTATTTGTTAAACATACCTTGTGAAGCGTCCTCTATTACTTTAAAGCGATATTTTTTTTTTAAAGATGTAAATTCTTTATTTTCCGCAACTTCTCCTGTTAAATGAACTAATATAACGATATCAGGTTTAATTTTTTTAATAGTTTTATTTAATTTGTTAAAGTTTACTTTTTGTGTGTTTTTATCTGTATCAACTAAATAAATTTTTGCGCCTAATATCAAGGATGGATTAATTGTTGCTATCCATGTCAAATTTGAACATATTATTTTTTTGTTTGGTTTTATGTTTAGCGCCATTGAAGCCATCATTAGCGCACTCGTTCCACTTGTCGTTAAAACTACATTCTTTACTTTTAATATTTTCTTAAGTTTATTTTCAAGGAGATAGGTATATTTACCCATCGTTTTTTTTTTCATTAAATCTTTTGGAAAAATAACTGTTTTATTATTCCCTTTTTCAAAAGGTTTATACCAATTAAAATGTATCATTTTTTAATTATATTTATTATTGACTCCTGGCTCAAAAGTGAGGCTCCACCATCAACAACAAATGATTGTCCAGTTATAAATTGAGATTTAAAATTTGTTAAAAATTCTACTAAATAACCTATATCTTTTGCAGTACCCATCTGATTTAGTGGAGTAATTTTTTTGATAAGTTTTTTAATTTTAATACCTTTGCTGCTTTTGTTAAAAAAGTTTTTGTTTTCTGGTTTAATAATCTTTGTTGGCATAATACAATTAAATCGTATTTTACTTTTTCCAAATAAAACTGCGTAATATCTTACTAAATGCTCCAGAGCGCCCCTGGTAATATGATATTGAGATGGTTGATCATGTAAAATCGTTTTGTTTGCAACTGAACTTATAATAACAACTGAGGCATTTTTATTAAATTTATTTTTTAAAAATTTTATAATTGACTCAACCGAGAATAAGCTCACCTTGAATTCATCAAGCCAGGAATCACCTCTGTACCTTTGGCTAAATACCAAATTATCTATTTTTTTATTTTTAAATCTTTTTCCCAGACTAATCTTTAAATTTTTTTCATCAAATAAATCGCCCTTAATAAAATAAT
>MDSZ01100081.1_pt1 | contig 13215 bp, 11 predicted proteins | sample 811201 | NCBI WGS metagenome assembly MDSZ01 (sample SAMN05326647, study PRJNA326480) | marine metagenome | isolation source: seawater | place: Indian Ocean: North | collected 2010
AGAAAGCCAAAAGAGCCATTGTCAACCGCAACAACGACACTATTGGAGGTAATGCTTACGTCTTCACCGGCCCAACTCCCGCCTTCAGGATCTCCATAGGTTTTTTGCCATTCAACATTACCCTGCGCATCATACTTGATTAAATAAACATGCCAAACATTGGAGTTATCACCGTCATTTCCACAACGCCTTTTATATGAACCATATTCATCACCAGTACCCGCAACTACAACACATCCGCCATCGTTGGTAGCCCTAATCCCCCATGCTTCATCGTGAATATACTTTGGATCAAAACCTCTAGGATTACCTTGTTTTGACTCCCAAATTTGATTTCCCATACCATCGACCTTCATCGTATATGTATCCCAATTTTCTGTTCCTGATAGTGTGTGGCCTGTAAGATAAATTGAACCGTCAGCCGATACATCCATTCCAAAACAATGATCCGAATTGGAACCACCAAATGTTTTGCGCCACATTACATTGCCATCAACATTGATTTTTATCAATTTATAGTCTGAGGCCCCTTGAGTCAATCCTGAAATCACAAAACCATCCCCGAGCGTTTTGATTCTATACGCTTGCGCCATTTCATCTAGAATATTCAATTGGTTGGTGATATTTCCTGCTAAATCCATGAACGTAAGATATCCCTGCCCTCCTGTGAAGAAGGTATTTACATTATCCTCAGCTTGAATATAACCCACAGCGATAATTTGATTTTGAGTAACTTCAAGGTGCTCAAAGGCATCACTCCCTCCGTTGTCATGCGTCTTTTCAAAAATAACTCCCCCATCTGTTTTATTAAGCTTTATAAGGGTGCTATTCTCATTTAATGCACCACAAACGAGATAGCCATCATCAGTCTCATAAGCCGAATTACCCAGGTTATGTCCCGTCCCTCCTGTAAATTCTTTTCTCCATAATAATACCCCGTTTTGATCCGTTTTTACCACAAGTATTTTGGCTGAATTTGGAACAAATCCAGTTTCTCCCACTTGTAAAAATCCACCATCCTCGCAGGCTAGAATAAAATGGCCGTGTGATTCTTCACCACTTCCTCCGTAGCTTGCAAACCAATCTTTATCAGGGGCATTAGGGTATTCAGAAACATTACAGTCATTATTCACTTTTCTGCATGAATAAAGAAAAATCAAAACGAATACAAATGGAACTAACCTTAACATCAATAAAATATTTGGGTTGTTTTGATGTAACGAAAAAAGGTTGGAAATATTACAGATTCAAATTTATGGAAGAATATAATCTTCTAATTTCCCAAGGGCTGTTACATCAGGATCATTTAAAGCGATTAATCTATAACCTACTGAGCCATCCTCATATACGTCGATGATTACAAAGTTATCTCGTACATTTCCTCCCATACCGCTCGCAATTAAAGTAATGTTATCATATTGATGAAACATAAATTCACTTCCAGTACTAAATGCTCCAACATCACCTGCAAATAAATGTACTGGATTGGATAATTCCGTAAATAGTGGTTCTATTTCACTCCAAAAGTTTATGGTATCTGCCCGACCTGTCAATGAGTTTAATACAACATTTTGATAGATGTTGTCAGGCTCCCACCACAATAACTGGTGAAAAAAAACGAATATATTATTTGCAGTTTGAGCTTCGGAGTTTAGAACGTTTTCAAGAAATACCTGCTGGTCTCCAGAAATATTCCAAGCATCAATATTTGGATCCAATACAATAAATAAATCTGAATGATTCGTAAAACTATAATAGCTTTGACCATATCTAGATTCATAAAGTGCCCTATCTGTAATGTCGTGATTACCAGCGGCAAAATAAACAGGCAACGCCAATTCGTGTATATCTTGATCTATTTCATCCCAATTCTGTGTCGTTCCAACAGATACAATATCCCCTGTAAAAACTCCAAAATTCAGACTTTCATCATCCTTAATAAAATCAAATTTATTTCTAAATGGAGGATGAACGCCCTCATTATCGACTCCAGGGGCTCCATAGGTGTGTCCGGCGATAAAAAAGGAATAATCAATCTGTGCCTCTTCTAATACAACACTCCCATCTTTTGAACAAGAAAAGAGTGCCAAGGTCAAAATTAAACCTATGTATTTCATAATATGTTTACAAAATACGGAAATCAAAGATTTTCTGAATTTATACGTACCCTTTGTCCTTTGCCCAGCTACTCAATTGAGCTGAGTTCGGCATATCCAATTTTTTCAGGATATTGTGACGGTGTGTTTCTACTGTCCTGTGCGAGATGAAAAGTTTTTCGGCAATCTCTTTCGATGTAAGACCTTGAGCAATATGTTTTACGATTTCGATTTCTTTCATCGTAAGTTCCTTTTTGGCTTCTGCCGGGTCAACATTCAACAAGGAAGTGAAATACCTGTCCTTGATGTCTGCCGCGATAAAGGTTTCTCCATTATGAACAGCATGAATAGCCTCAATGAGCTCGCTTTTTGAAGTATTCTTTGTTAAATAGCCCTTAGCACCAATAGATAAAAACTTTTTTACATAAGTGATATCATCATGTAATGACAATCCGATAACCCTTGTTTTTGGAAGGCTATTATTAATTTTTTCTGTTGCATCAAAACCGCTCCCCGCTCCTAAGTTGATATCCATTAAAACAATTTCAGGCTTGTGCTGTAAAGACATATTGTAAGCATCATCCACGTTATCTGCAGTACCTACAACAAAAATATCTGGAGCATCTTTTAACAATGATGACCAAGCTTCGCTTATAAGCTTGTGATCATCAACAATCAGAACTTTAATATTGGTATCCATAGAAGAGTTTTTTTACTAATTTAAGCATTCAAAGCTTCCGCACCACCAACTATCTCTAAAATTTCATTTGTAATCGCTGCTTGTCTTGCTTTATTGTAGCTCAACTTGAGTGTTTTTTGAAGCTCATTAGCATTGTCAGTTGCTTTATGCATAGCAGTCATTCTCGCACCGTGTTCCGCTGCATTTGAATCTAAGATGGCCTTGAATAGTTGGACTTTTAAGGACTTAGGAATTAAATCCTCAACTATTTCCTCTTTCGAAGGCTCAAAAATATAATCCCCTGCTTGATTGGACTCTTCATTTTCAGGCGATTGAACAGGTAAAAACTGCTCACTTTCAACAACCTGAGTTGCGGCATTAACAAAACGATTGTAAACGACACATATTTTTGAAAATTCACCTGATTTAAATAATCTCATTAGCTCTTCAGCTACTTCAGCTATATTATCAAATGTCAAATCCGCATAGACGTCTTCTCGCGGTTCCAAATAATCATTCGTGTAATGATAATCCGTCCGTTTAATTACATCTCTAATTTTTTTACCTAGACATAAAACGTGAACATCATCCCCACTAAAGTCATCTTTAATGAGCTCATTGACCCTTTTGATTACATTATTATTAAATCCCCCGCACAATCCTCTATTTGAAGTAACACCGACAATGAGAACCTTACCGCTATCACGTGCTTCAGAATATGCGTTATCTGAAAGGTCAAGAGATGCACTTAAATTTGTAAGAATCTCCTTAAGCTTCGAAGCATAGGGTCTCATCTGAGTAATGGCATCCTGAGCTCTTTTAAGTTTTGCTGCAGAAACCATTTTCATAGCAGAAGTAATCTGCATTGTTGATCCAACAGATGAAATTCGGTTTCGTATTTCTTTTAAGTTCGCCATAATCTATGCTATTTCAAAAACAGTATTTAATATTTGCTTGCTATTTCTTTCGCCACTTTCTCAAGAACCGATGTGTTCTCATCAGTGTACTTTCCAGCTTTTAATGAAGCCATTACATCAGCGTGTTTCGCTTCTAAGAAATCCAAATACTCCTTTTCGAAATCTTTTACCTTTTCAACAGGAACATTTTGAATCAATCCTTTTGTTCCTACATATATAATTGCAATTTGTCTTTCCACCGTGAAGGGATCTCCTTCACGTTGCTTCAAAATTTCCACGTTACGTGCTCCTTTATCCAAAACAGACTTTGTTGCAGCATCTAAATCAGATCCAAACTTAGCAAACGCCTCAAGTTCTCTATACTGAGCTTGATCAAGCTTTAATGTACCTGCCACCTTTTTCATTGATTTAATCTGAGCCGAACCACCAACACGTGATACAGATATACCCACATTAATTGCAGGACGAATTCCGGAGTTAAATAAATCAGACTCCAAGAAGATCTGACCATCTGTAATTGAAATAACGTTTGTCGGAATATAAGCCGAAACGTCTCCAGCTTGAGTCTCAATAATCGGAAGTGCCGTTAGTGATCCTCCTCCTTTTACTTTGCTCTTTAATGATTCAGGAAGGTCATTCATTTGTTTTGCAATGTCATCATCAGCAATAACTTTTGCAGCTCTTTCCAACAATCTAGAGTGGAGATAGAATACATCACCAGGATATGCCTCACGACCCGGAGGTCTTCTCAATAAAAGTGAAACCTCACGATATGCAACAGCTTGCTTCGATAAGTCATCATAAATAATTAATGCAGGTCTTCCCGTATCTCTAAAGTATTCACCAATGGCTGCACCAGTCATTGGAGCATAAAATTGCATCGGTGCAGGGTCAGAGGCATTAGAAGCAACTACAGTAGTGTAGGCCATTGCGCCTGCATCTTCTAATTTCTTAACTATACCTGCAACTGTAGACCCCTTTTGACCTATAGCTACATAAATACAATAAACAGGCTCACCCCTATCGTAAAATTCTTTTTGATTGATAATGGTATCAATGGCCACAGTAGTTTTACCTGTCTGACGGTCACCAATAATTAATTCTCTTTGACCTCTACCAATTGGAATCATAGAGTCAACGGCCTTAACACCTGTTTGAAGAGGTTCATTTACTGGTTGTCTAAATATAACTCCTGGTGCTTTTCTTTCGATAGGCATATTGTGAAGTTCTCCTTCAATTGGTCCTTTACCGTCAATAGGCATACCGAGTGTATCTACAACTCGACCAGACATTCCGTCACCGACCTCAACAGAAGCAATTTTTCCAAGTCTTCGAACTGTATCTCCCTCTTTAATACTTGAAGATTTACCAAGCAATACAGCTCCAACATTATCTTCCTCGAGGTTCAAGGCTATTCCTTGCATTCCTCCGTCAAATTCAATCAATTCACCGTATTGAACTCCTGTAAGTCCATAAATACGTGCAATACCATCTCCAACTTGAAGTACTGTTCCAACCTCTTGTAATTCTGCTTCAGATCTAAATCCTGAGAGCTGCTCTCTCAAAATTGCTGAAACTTCTGCTGGTTTAATATCTGCCATTTTAATTTATTTTAATTTTTAATTTGCCAATTCTTGTTTCATTCTATTTAACTGTGTCAAAACGGATGCATCAATTTGTTTATCATCCATTCTGACTATGAATCCTCCAATAAGGGATTCGTCAACCTCTTCACTTAATTCAAAATCACCCTCAACTTGTGATTTCATTTTATTCAGAATTTCATTTAAAGTACCTTTCTCGAGTTTTCTTGCACTTCGAATAGAAACAGGCACAATATTTTGATGTTTCTTTAAAAGGTATATGTATGCTTCTGCGATCTCAATCAAAAGATATTCTCTTTTGTTTTTTGTAATTAACTCAATAAATGACATCGATAATTTTTCAAACCCTATGAAAAGGACCTTCATTATTTCGATTTTCTTATCCGTTTTAATTACCGGCGAGTTCAAAAACACTTTGAAGTCATTGGTCTCATTGGATGAGTCCACAATTCTCTTCATATCTGATGAAACTTCTTCAAGATTAGAATTCTCAATAGATAATTCCAAAAGTGCCTTAGCGTATCGAATTGCAGATTTTGTTGATTTCATGATTAGTTCATATTAATATCTGAAGCCAAATTATTTGCTAATGCTTTTTGCTTCTCATCAGATGACAACTCTGTTCTCACAACTTTTTCTGCAATTTCTAATGATAAAGCAGCTACATGCGTTTTCAATTCCGCCATTGCCGCAGCTTTTTCTGAACGAATTGAATCTCTTGCGTCATCAACTATCTTTTGTGCTTCATCTTTTGCTTTATTCTTTGCTTTTTCGATCATTGAAGAAGCCGTGCTTTTTGCATCTTTTAAAATTTCATCTCTTTCAATCTTTGCCTGCTTTAAAATCTGATCATTTTCTGCTTTTAAAGATTTCATTTCTTCTCTTGTCTTTTCAGCAAGTTCTAATGCGTCTGAAATGCTTTTTTCTCTTTCGTTTACAGCGTTAAGGATAGGTTTCCATGCAAACTTTGCCAATAAGAAAAGTAAGGTACAGAAAACTATTCCTGTCCAAAACAACAATCCTAAATCTGGTGTTACTAAATCCATTTTTTTGTTTTTTTAAAATCATTTAAAATTCCGCCATTACCAACCGTAATGGCGGAATTAATCAATTTACGCTTGGGCTCCTAGAAGACCAACCACTACGCCGAAAAGCGCAACCCCTTCAATCAAGGCTGCTGCAATAATCATTGTAGTTGTAATTTTACCTGAAGCTTCAGGGTTTCGAGCGATACCTTCAACGGCTTTACCACCGATTTGTCCAATACCAATACCTGCACCTAATACTGCAAGTCCTGCTCCAATTGCGGCTATACTTCCCCACATAACTATATAGAATTTAAAAATTACTAGTTAATGGTGCGCCTCCTCAACTGCGGCACCGATAAATAAAGCTGACAATAACGCAAATAAATACGCCTGAAGAGCAGCTACTAAAAGTTCTAAAATTGAAATAAACAAAGCCATTGGAACAGAAAGTGCTCCCCAAGCTTCATGTTTATTTATAAATATCAATGAGATTAATGCCAAAATAACAATGTGACCAGCTGTTATATTCGCAAATAAACGAATCATTAAGGCAAATGGCTTTGTGAAAATCCCAACTATTTCTATAGGTATCATTATAGGCAACAATGCTTTTGGAACTCCTGGAGGCGCAAAAATGTGACCCCAATAATTTTTATTTCCATTCACCAAAGTAAGAATTAAGGTAAGTGTCGCTAAAAACAATGTAATTGATATATTTCCCGTGAGGTTTGCACTTCCAGGGAAAATGGGAACCAATCCCAATAAATTATTTATCCAAATAAAGAAAAAGATGGTTAATAAATACGGAACAAATCTTTTATAATTCTTTTCGTTGATGTGCGATTTTGCGATTTCATCCTGAACAAAAATAATTAAAGGCTCCATGAATTTAGCAAGACCCTTAGGAGCAACCGCACCATTTCTTTTATAGTAACGAGCACACGAAAACATCATCAAGAATACAATCAAAGAACCTATAAAAAGGGAAGTAACGTTTTTAGTTATTGAAAAATCCAATGGTTTAACATTACCATGCACATGCCCCTTTTCAAAGCTTAACTTTCCATCACTATTGAGCTCATAAATTTTTTCATGATACATAGCAAGTCCCTCGGCGGGACCTTCCCCTTTGTAGTAATGATTATCTCCATCATGCACTATTTCCCCATGATAAAAATGGGAAGAAGAAAAGACCTTAATTCCTTCAGAAGTTTTCAGAATTATTGGCAAATAAATAGATGTTCCTCCATGCTCTGGACCCCATAAATGCCATTCATGAGCATCTTTAACGTGATGCATAATCATTTCACTCACATTGAACTCCTCTTCCTCAGCGTGTGCTGTGGTGTCTTCACTTGCCAAAAGTGAAAATGAAAACAAGGTTATCAGAACTGTTAATCCAAAATATTTTATCAATCTACTCACCTTTAAAATGACTTTTCAAAAATTTGGTGCAAAGATAACTAAACTTTTACAAGTAGCAATACTATTTTTGAACAATTCAAAGGCTATTTAGGTCCTGATTCTGTTGATAATTTTGACGGCTAGCATCAACATGATTCCGAAGGAGAAAAAACCAACAATACCGTAAATCCAATTGATATTACTTTTAAGTACTACAATGAAAACGATTGAAACTAAAAAGAACGTAGCTAGCTCGTTCCATAATCGAAGTTGAGTACTTGAATAAGAGAATTGATTTTTCGCCATCCGGAACATCATTTTTTGAGTATAAAAGTGATATCCCAATAAAAAAACTACAAATGTTAGTTTAATATGCATCCAACCTTGAGTCAAATAATAGTCGGTATCTAAGGCAATCATCCAAGAGCCAAAAATAACCGTTAAAATCATAGCAGGTGTCGTTATTACCCACCATAATTTCTTTTCCATGATTATGAATTGATTGGAAAGCGTGGTTTTTTCAATTTCTTCTTTATTCTGAGCCTCTGTATGATATATAAATAAACGCACCATATAAAACAGACCGGCAAACCAGCTCACAAAAAAAATAATATGAAGGGCCTTTAACACATCAAAGCTCATATAACAAAAATACATTTAAATGTCTATTTTGTGCTATCTTGGTATTCCAATTGTTCTCATAATAATGAATGTATTATAAAGCTATTGCTTATGAAGCCCCTTATGACTTTTGCTTTTGTACTCCCATTCTTTTGTATAAGTCAGTACAAATTATTGTCAACTGAGGGGAAATATCAAGGGAAAAAATTATATGTCAATAACCCACTTCAAAAAGATGGCTTTGGTTATTGTGTCATTAAAGTTACTGTCAACGGGGATGTGCTTCCAGCTTCCATACAATCTTCCAATTTTGAAATCAACTTCGATCTTTTTGATCTAAAAATTGGAGACGATGTATTTGTGGTAATTGAGCATTTTGAGGATTGTACCCCACGATTTTTAAACCCGGAAGTTTTATTACCAAAAAGTACGTTTGATATTGTTGATATTGAAATAGACAAGAATGCCATACTTAAATGGAAAACAAAAAACGAAGGTGGTATCCTGGATTTTCAAATTGAAAAATTCAAATGGAATAATTGGATAAGTGTTGGGCAAGTTAGAGGGAAAGGCGGGGCAAAAATAAACCAATATACCTACAAGTTACCTTTGCATTCTGGCACAAATAAAGTTAGGGTGTCTCAAATTGATAATACGGGAAAAACAAGATTTTCAACAACGCTGGAACACAGCTCAAACATAGCTCCATTTTCAATGGGCCCCTACAGCGTAAGGGACTATATTTACTTTTATTCCAACGATAAAAAAACAAAAACGAGATTTGAGGTTTTAGATGCTTATGGAAACCTATTAAAGGCTGGATTTGCAAATAACGTAGATTGTAAAAACATAGTGAATGGCATCTATTACATCAACTATGACAATAAAACCGAAAAGTTCATAAAAGTAAATAAGTGATCAAGAAAATAGAACATATTGGGATTGCAGTAAACTCGATCAGCGAGTCACTACCTGTATTTGAAGCTTTATTTGATAAAAAAGCATATAAGACTGAAATTGTAGACTCCGAATTTGTTAAAACAGCATTTATTAGAGTCGGAGAATCGAAAATCGAATTACTAGAGGCAACCAACAAGAGCTCAGCAATTGCAAAATTTCTTGAAAAAAATCAAGGAGGCTTTCACCACATAGCCTTTGAAGTTGAAAACATAGAGAGAGAAATAAGTCGATTAGGGAATAGTGGCTTCAACCTAATACATCAAACACCAAAACAAGGTGCTGACAATAAGAGAATTGCTTTTTTGCATCCAAAATCAACAAAGGGTATACTAGTTGAGCTTTGCCAAGAGAATTCTTAGTCCTTATATTTATTTTCCTCGAGTCTGGCAATCACGTTTTTGAGATTTTCCATTTTCTTTTTTCTCCGTGAATTAATCGACGTTTTGGTAAAAAATTGATGACTCTTTAAAAACTTAACCTGAATTTCATCCCATTTCCTATCACTATCAATTTTTTTCATACTTCTAAGTTCTCTTCTCAAGCGATCTGAAATTTCATCAAAATCATCTCTTCCTAAATAATCGAGATCAGCATCACAAATAATTTCTTGAAGCTTATTTATGGGTTTATGAGGAATTGCAGTTACATGTATGAGCTCAACAATGGTTTTTATATGCTGCTCAGTATAACCATATTTTGGTAGCCATTCAGCCGCCATCTCAGCCCCAATACTTTCATTGTTTTCATATTGCTTTACGAACCCCGCATCGTGAAGTATAGCAGCTGTCTTTAATAAAAATAATCCCTCATCTGTAACTCCTTCAAGCAGGGCAATTCTTTCAACAGCCTTTACCACATCTACGGAATGATTTACAGAATGATATAATAACTTTTTAGACAGACCTTTTTTGAGATAATCTAGAACAAAATGCTCAGTTTTATAATATTTTATTGAGCTGAAATGATGCAGCTGAACTATTTCACCAAATTTTTTATTAGGAACAATCCCTTTTCCATTACGAGAAAGCTCAGCCTTTATTTGCTTCACCTTGTACATATCAACATCAACATTTCCCTTAGTAGTCACCTTCCCCAAAAATTCACATTCAAAATATGGCTCAATGAAATTAAATGTATTACCGGTAATGGTGACCTCACCAGGCTTACCTAATTTTTCCATTTGTTGTGCTTCATTTACAGTTGACCCCCATACATCATAGGCCATTTTTAGGTCGCCAATGATACCAGCAGTAACAGGTCCTGTATTGATTCCAAGTCGAATCTCCCAGTAGTCTTTATAATTGGCAATAGCATCAAATTTAAGCTTTGACATGTAGTCCTGTATTTGAATTGCAGCTATACATGCATTCATAGGATTTGTTGAGTTTTCTATTGGAATACCTCCTGCACACATGTAGGCATCACCGATGGTTTTGATCTTTTCCAAATCATTATTTTGAATGATTTCATCAAACTTTCTGAACAAAACATCAAGGCGACGAACCAACCTTCCAGGCTGAATTTTCTGAGATATTTTGGTAAAACCTACTACATCTGTGAACATTACAGAAACGACCTTAAAAGCGTTTACTTCAACTTTACCATTCACCTTTAATTCGCGAACTACTTCCTCTGGAAGGGCATTGGAGAGCCATCTTTCAGCATTGTCCTTTTCTATCTGAAGCAATTTTTGCTGTTGAACTACCTTATCTTTTTCCTGCTCAATGAGCTTACTTTGCTCTTCAATCTGTTTATTTTGCTCTCGAATTTCTCGAGTTCTTTCAGTAACTTTGATTTCTAATTTTACCTGCTCTCTTCTTTCCGATTCTATCCTTCTTCTGAAAATCATAAAAGCAATAATAGTAATTAACAATGCTGCGATCGTCCAAAACCACCAAGTCAACCAATATGGCGGTTCAATTGAAATATTAAGAATGGCAGGATTTGAGCTCCATGGTCCGTTTCCAATACGTGCGTAAATTTTAATGGTGTAATCCCCAGGAGAAAGTGAATTGAACGAGAGCTCATTTTGTTCACCAATCATTTGCTCTCCGGTTTCAGAGCCAAACAGTTCATACTTGTAATTCGTCAATCTGGGATGCAATAAATCGCTGGTTTGAAAACGAATAGTAAAACTTCTTTGGCCGTATGTGAGTACTAAATTTTTAGTTTGTGAAATCACTTTTGTCAATGGTGAACCATTATCTCCAGGTTTCAACCAATCATTATTTAGCTTAAACTTGGTAATAATAACCTCTAAATCCGTTCTTTTATCACTTAGCGTTTCGGGTTTGAAATAATTGTACCCATATATTGATCCAAAATATAAGTCCCCTGCCTTTGATTGAAAATATGCATTAGTATTAAACTCATTACTAACAAGACCATTGACCTCTTTGTAAGAATTGATTTCTTTAGTTTTAATGTTATAAGATGCAATTCCCCTATTGGTACTCATCCAAAGTGTATTGCCTTTTTTAATTAAACCATACAATACGTTATTAGGTAATCCATTCTTCTTATTGATGATATCAATTGTTCTGTTTTTCTGGTCAAGGTAAAGTATACCAGAACCAAATGTCCCTAGATATAAATTACCCTTTTCATCATCACAAATCGTTGTAATTTGATTTTTAGAGGCCTTTAATATCTGATTATTCATGCTATGAGGAATAATGAAATATTTCCCATCCTTTGAAGTTAAAATATTCAAGCCTTCAGTTGTCGCAAACCAATAATTACCGGCCCGATCCTTGTAAGAAACACGACAAAATCCATTAGTGATTGTCTCTTGAGGCTTTTCTCTTTGATGAGAAAAAATTTGACTTTTTTGTGTCTTTAGATTAAAATGGATCACCCCACCTTTTGTTGCCAAGAAATAAGAGTCTCCTATATCTTTTTTTATAGCATATACACGATTAAATTCAGGCATCCGTTTTTTATCCAAATAATGAAGCCTTTCATACTTGTAGACTGTGTCAGAATAAATAATCAATTTAAAAAGCCCATCCTCAAAGCCGACCAATAGCGTATCCTCGCTTATACAATAAGAAGACATCACAGTAAATTGCGGTTCCGTATTACCTGAAACGTCCATTTTCCATCGATTCATGTGATCAAACATCCCTGTATTTCTATCCAATCTTGAAATCCCAAGGTCTGTTCCGACATATAGGTATTTTGAAGAATCATCCTCACAAAAGCTCCATACATTTTGAGAGGGGAGGGATTTTTTAAGATTAGAACCAGGACCCACTCCAAGAAAACCAGTATAATCAGGGTCAAAGCTAGACACCCCTCTGTCACTACCCACCCAAATATTACCATTAATATCTTCATATAAAGCAGAAAGCTTATCGTACATCAATGCACTCTTTTGAAACATATCTTGAGTACTATTGAAAAGCTCCCCTGACTCATTTAGGGTGAATAACCCACTTGCCGCTGTGGCAAAAAACCATTTTCCCTCAGAAAATAACAAATCCTTTATAGAGAGATTTTCGAGCTCTTTAATACTTTGAAATTCTCTTTGAATATTTTTATTCCTTTGATTATACTGATATATACCATGGCTTGTCCCCAACAGTATTTTTCCAGTTGATGTTTTCCTAATTTTTAGTATTGCAAATTCATCATAACCCAATCCGGAAGTATAAATTTGAACAGATTCAAGCGTTTTGGGATTGTAATGGATTAGTTTTTCGTCTTCAGTGTAAACCAATAGTTCTCCATTATCTAGCAAAGAAACCAAGCTGATTTTTTTAGAACCATCAGGCCAATCAATTGTGGTGAACTCTTTTGTGGATGCATTGAATTTTACAATACCGTATCCAAGAGTGGCCAAATAAAACTCACTATTGATCGATAATTCGATGTCCTGTACATCAAATATTTTCTTTTTGTCTA
>MDSZ01127889.1_pt1 | contig 13213 bp, 15 predicted proteins | sample 811201 | NCBI WGS metagenome assembly MDSZ01 (sample SAMN05326647, study PRJNA326480) | marine metagenome | isolation source: seawater | place: Indian Ocean: North | collected 2010
TATAAAGTCGATGGTCCTGAGGGATCAGAAAAAGATAATAAAAAAGATTCACAATTAGATTTAAATGCTATGTTTGCTCTTGCAGATTTAGCACATGGTGAAAAAGTATTTAAAAAATGTGCTGCATGTCATAGCATTAAAGAGGGTGGAGGAAATAAAATTGGGCCAAAATTATGGAATGTGATGTTTAGACCTGTGGGAGCGGTTGAGGATTATAAATATTCAAAATCACTAATGTCTTACAAAAAAGAATGGACATGGGAAGAAATGAATGGGTTTTTAATTAAACCTTCATCTTGGATAAAAGGAAATAAAATGGGCTTTGCAGGGCTAAAAGATGAAAAAGATAGAGCATCTGTAATTTTATATTTAAATCAAAATAGCGATAATCCAAGAAGCTTACCTTAACTTTCCAAAACAATATAAAAGAATACTTTTTTGAACATGTACTCTGTTAAGTGCTTGTTGCCACACATAGGATTTTTTTCCTAAGAAAACTTCATCAGCAACTTCTGAACCACGAGGTAAACAATGTAAAAATATACAATCTTTTTTTGCATAGTTGATTAACTTTTTATTGATTTTAAATTTTTTAAATTGATTAATTTTTTTAAGCTTATTCACCTTATCATTTAAAGATATAACCTTATCTGAAAAAATAACATCTGCGCCATTAACAGCTTTTTTTGCATCATTATAAATAAATAATTTTTTGTTATTTTTTTTTACCCAATCTCTTATTTTTTTACTAGGCTCAAATTTTTTTGGACAACCAATTTTTAATTTAAATGAAAACTTTACAGATGCCGCTATTAAGCTATCTAAAACATTATTTGAGTCTCCAATCCAACAAATATTGAGTTTAGATATTGGTGTTTTTTTTATTTCCTCAACTGTGAATACATCAGATAGGACTTGAGTAGGATGTGATGACGGACTCAATCCATTTATAATTGGAATGGATAAATGTTTTTTAAAATTTTCAACTTTTTTATCACTATCAGTTCTAAACATAAAACCATCACCGTAAGTGGATAATATTTTCGCAGTATCCTCTATACTTTCACCACCTTGACCTAAATGTAATTCATTAGACCTTAAAGTTAAGGTGCCTCCACCAAGCTGTTTGATTGCTAAATAAAAACTTATTCTTGTTCTAGAACTTGCTTTTTCAAACATTTGAATTAAGATTTTTCCTTTTAATGGAGCTCCTTTATCAACCTCAAGGGTATTTAATTTTTTTCTCAAGTATTTTCTTTTTTTCGCGTCTACAATAATTTTCTTTAAATCTTTTGCGGGAATATCTTTTAAATTTATAAAATGTTTCATTTTAATTAATTTCTGAACAAACTTTTTTGATTATTTTTAGAGCATGATCGATTTCGCTTTTCTTTACATTTAGAGGTGGTAAAATTCTTATTACATTTTCTGCTGCTCTAATTGTTAATAACTTATTTTCCATTAATTTATTTATAAACTTAACTTGGTTTTTATTAAGTTGTATTCCGATTAACAAACCTCGGCCTCTTATTTCTTTTATTATCTCTGGATAAAGATCTTTAATTTCATTTAATTTCATTAAAAAATAATTTGAAGTTTTTTTTACATTTTTTAAAAATTCTTTTTGAGATACAATATCCATAACTGAATTTCCTACAGCCATTGCAAGTGGATTTCCACCAAATGTTGAGCCATGAGTTCCAGGCGTCATCTTTGATGCAACTTTTTTATTCATTAAGACGGCTCCAATTGGAAATCCTCCACCAATTCCTTTTGCAATTGGAACAATATCTGGTTTTACTCCCGATTTTTCAAATGCAAAAAAATCACCCGAGCGTCCAATACCACATTGAACCTCATCAAGTATTAACAATATATTCTTTTTGTTACAAATTCTTCTTAGTTCTTTTAAACACCAATCTGGTATGACCTTTATACCACCCTCGCCCAATATAGTTTCAACCATAATAGCTGCTGTATTTTTTTTTATTTTTTTTTTTAAAGATTGATGATCACCAAATTTAAAATGATCGAATCCATCAACCTTTGGTCCAAATCCTTCTGTCATTTTTTTTGAACCACTTGCATATATCGCCGCCAAAGTTCTTCCATGAAAAGAATTTTTAATGCATAAAATTCTATTTTTTTTTGGCTTACCAATTGAATAAAAATATCTTCTTGCAACTTTAATTGCTGCCTCAGTCGCTTCTGCTCCACTATTTTGAAACATTACATAATCAGCAAACGTTTTTTTTGTTATTTTTTGTGCTAATTTTTCTCCCTCAGGAATAATAAAAGCATTTGAAATATGCCAAAGTTTTTTGGATTGTTTTTTAATTGCACTTATTAGTTTTGGATGTGCGTGACCTAAGGAGTTTACTGCTATACCTTGAACAAAATCTAAATATTTCTTACCATTATTAGCATATAAAAAACTTCCTCTTCCATATTTAAATGAAATTTTTCTTCGATTATAATTATTGACTAACTTACTCATATTTGTATCCCTAATTATGACTTAATTTTGTATCCTTTCTTATAAAGAGTATATGCAATTATCCATAATACAATTGAAACTAAGAATAAATAATTCAAACCAAATTTTATCGAGCCATCCATATTGTTGATAAAAGAGTATCTAAATCCGTCAATCATATGAAAAAATGGATTATAGTAACTTATAGTTACTAAAAAATTAGGCAGTTTCTCTAGTGAATAAAAAGTTCCAGATAAAAACGATAAAGGCACGATAATAAAATTTGTTACAGTTGCCATATGATCAAATTTATCTGCCCAAAGTCCTGCTATAAACCCAGCTGCTCCCATAATAAAAGAGCTAACAAAAAGATAAGTAAAAAAGATAAAATAATTTTTTATTGCAATATCAATAAATATAGAAAATGTGATTATGGAAATAATTGATATCATTAATGATCTTGTTATTGATGCAAAAATTAATGCAAATGTAACTTCAGATGCTGAAAGTGGTGCTCCGATCATATCAACTATATTTCCCATAACTTTTCCCATTAAAAGTGACGAGGATGAGTGAGAAAAAGCTTGTTGGATTACTTGCATAGCAATTAAACCTGGAGCTAAAAATAATATATATTCTACTCCTAAAACATTAGGTCTTGTTTCACCTATAGCGAGAGATATAACAAGCAAAAAAAGTAAAGATGTCACTATTGGTCCAACTATAGTTTGACCAAAAACCGATAAAAATCTTAAAGTTTCTTTTATATAAAGTGTATAAGTTCCAACCCAATTTATATTGAATCTTCTTACACCAATTTTATATTTTTTATGTAATTCAACCATTAGTTTTTATTAACAAACTTTTTAAAAATATTGTGTAAAAATTAAAAAAAAAGCTTGTTTAAATTGTTTTTTATGTATGTATTACATTATATTGATATATGATTAAATTAAACACTAAATATAGTATATGACTTGGACCGTAGATAAAATAGAAAAATTAAAAGAACTATGGGGCAAGGGTAACACTGCAAGTCAAATAGCTGAAATAATTGGAGGCGTCAGTAGAAATGCAGTAATAGGTAAAGCACACAGAATGTCTCTGAGTGCCAAGATTAAGCACAGGAAATTAAATTATAATAATAAAAATAAAGAACAATTAAATGATGATAATAAAATTAAAAGATCTAGAAAACACAAATTTAAATCATTGCTTCTAGATAAAAATTTTGAACCAGCAAAAAATTTAAATTTGGAGGAATTAACTGAAAATACATGTAAATATATGGAAGGTCATCCAAATGAAAGGGATTCATCTTTTTGTGGAAGAAAAACAATTGATAAATTTTCATATTGTCCATTGCATTTAATGATAGTATTTCAACCTAAAGGCAAAAAAGAAGATTTAACTGATAAAGAGGATGAGGTTCCTAAATTTATTGAAAAAAAAATTAAGTCAGCATAAATATCAATTCCTAGAATACTCTCCCCTCTCAGTCCACATATAACTGTATTTTTTTACTTCATTTTCGAATTTTAAATCTGCTTTGAATCCATAATCATTTTGAGTTTTAAAATTTCCTGTAGCAATATTATTATATTTTAGAAGTCTTAATTGATCTAAAGTTATTAAAGGCGTAGGAAGAATTTCAGATGTTTTGGCAAATATTTTTGCTATTGGGATAGGAACTGAAATAAAAAAATGTTTTTTATTAATTGATTTAGATAAAATTTTTAAAATTTCTTTGAAATATAAAGTTTGAGGACCTATGCACTCAATAGTTTCTGAACGAATATTTTTTTCTATCAGTCCAACTATTATTTCTGACAAATCTTTACAATGAATTGGCGAAAACTTTGGATTTTCAAATAATGGAAATACAGGAAATAGACTTAATAATGACAGAAATCTTGTAGTAAAATTGTCATCTTGAGAATATACTATCGAAGGTTTTAAAACAGTCGAATTTTCAAAATTTTGAAAAACTATGTTTTCACCCTCAAATTTTGATTGGGCATATTTGCTATCATTTTTTGCATTTTCTACACCTAAAGCTGAGAGGTGTATAAATTGATCGATATTATAATTTTTACAGATTTTTGATATCATTGCTGGAAAATTTACATGAATGTTTTTGAAACTATTATTTTTTTTTTCGTATAATATTCCAATTAAATTAATACAAACATCATGGGGCTCTATAAGTTTTTCCAAAATTTTTTGATCAAATATATTTTCTTCTACAATATCCAAATAACCAAGTGGTGCTTGTGTTTTTAAAAAAATGCTTTTATGAGCATTTCTAGTGACTGCGGTTACTTTGTAATTTTTAAGGGTTATTTTCCTTATAATATTTCTTCCTATTTGGCCACTAGCTCCAAAGATTATGACTTTTTTTTTTATCATTTATCAAATAATAGACATTATTGTATTGTCTTTATATATATAAAATTACAAATGAATAATATCAAAATATTTGAAAATGACTTGCCTGAAGATATTGACCTGTCTGAAGAAAAAGTAATAGGTATAGATAATGAAGCGCTTGGCTTAGTATTGGGCAGAGATCCTTTGACCTTGGTACAATTAGGTCTAGAATCAAAAAAATTTTTATTGATTAAACTTAATCGTAATACTTACGCAGCACCAAACCTATGCAAAGTTTTATCAAATCCTAAAACTGAATTTATAATGCATTATGCTAGACAAGATTTATTATGGCTCAAATACCATCTAAATGTTGAACCAAAAAAAATATTTTGCACTAAGATTGCCTCAAAAATTGCAAGAACTGCAAGTAGTTATCATGGATACAAAGATTTAGTTAAGGAGTTATGTGGAAAAGATATCTCAAAAAAAGAACAACAAAGCGATTGGGGTAATCCTAATTTATCTAATAAGCAAATCAATTATGCTGCTCAGGATACTGAATACCTATTTGAGATTAAAGATAAATTAAAAATAATGTTAGAAAGAGAGAAAAGAATTGATATTTTTAATCAATGTATGAAAGCTATTCCTATTTTGGTAAACATGGAAATTGCAGGATATAAACTTAATATATTTGAACACTAATTTATGAAAAAAATTAATTATAAAAGTATAGCTAAGAATGTAATTGATCTTGAGATTTCTGCTTTAAAAAAGTTAAAGGCATCCATAAATAAATCTTTTGATCAAGCTGTTGATGCAATAGTAAAATGCCAATCAAAAATTATATTATGTGGTGTAGGAAAAAGCTATTTAATCGCAAGCAAAATATCTGCAACACTCTCATCTGTAGGTTGTCCATCTTTTTCTTTGTCAGCAAACGAATGTTCACATGGAGATCTTGGGAGTATTTCAAAGAAAGATGTATTAATATTATTTAGTAACTCCGGTGAAACTCAAGAACTTAAACCTGTTATAGAATATGCAAACAGAAATAGAATTACTTTAATTGGTATAGTATCAAAAAAAAATTCTATACTATTTCGGGCTTCAGACATAAAACTTGTTATACCAGAAGTAAAAGAGGCTGGATTGGGTATTGTGCCAACAAGCAGTACATGTGAACAACTTGCTATTGGCGATTGTCTGGCTGTTGCAGCATTAAATAAAAAAGGTTTTAGTAAAAAAAATTTTAAAGTTTTACATCCTAAAGGTTCTTTAGGTGCCCAACTTAAAACAGTAGAAGATTTAATGATAAAAGGAAATAAAATTCCATTTATTAATCAAAAGCTCAATATGAAAAAAGCTTTGAGCTTAATAACAAAAAAAAAGTTAGGTGTATTAATTGCAATTGATAATAAAAAATTTACAACTGGAATTATTACAGATGGACAAATTAGAAGGTTTAGTCAAAAAAACTCTAATTTTAGATCTCTTCAAGTAAGTGAAATTATGACATCAAAACCTTTATCAGTAGATAAAGATACTTTAGCGTCAAAAGCTTTGTCTATCATGTCACAAAACAAAATTACTAGTTTATGTGTTCATAAAAATAATAAGAAAAGAAAAACTATAGGTTTATTACATATACACCATATACTTAGTGCAAATATTAGTTAATGAATGTTAAAACCTTAACACAAGTTTTTTTAATATTGACAACAATATCAATAACTTTATTTTTTTTTTTTAAATATTTCTACCAAAAAAATAATACTTTGGAGCTAGTTGATAAAGAGATCGTAGAAGAAAAGATTTTAGTAGATGAAAAGATAGATAATATTATAAATGATTTAACTTTTGAAAATATAGATACAGATGGAAATAAATTTAAAATTGAGTCTAAATATGGTGAATTATCTCTTGATGACGATAATTCAGTTAAATTAATTGATGTAAAGGCTACAATAAATATTGTTGGTAAAGATACTATCTTTATTAAATCTGAGAAAGCTATATATAATAAATTAAGTCTTAAAACAAAGTTTTATATAAATGTAAATATTATATATCAAGAAAATTTAATAATAAGTGATAATTTTAATATTGATTTAAGTAAAAATGTTGCCTCAGTAAATGGCAATGTAATATTTAATAATAAAAATATTGAAAGTTATGCAGATAATATTGATTTTAATCTTATAGATGAAAATATAACAATTAATATGTTTGACAAAGAAGATAATATTAAAATAAAAAGAAAATAAATGGCAATAATTAAAAAATTCAGAATAACAACTTTTAAAAAAGAAAGACCTAAAATTCAATTAAATAATATTTCTTTTGCATTTAATAAAAGACAAATACTAGAAGATATTTCTTTCATGATAAGAGAAGGAGAAATTTGTGGGCTACTTGGTCCTAATGGAGTTGGTAAATCAACAATATTTAATTTAATAACTGGATTATTAAAACCAGACTTTGGGGATATAGAAATTAATCAAAAAAAAGTGACTGATATACCAATCTATAAAAGAGCTCTAGATTTTGGTGTAGCTATTGTTCCTCAAACTGGAGGGGTATTTTCTAATCTAAGCTGTTCTGAAAATTTAAAAGCAATAAGTGAAATTGTTATAAGTGACAAAAATCAAAGAAATTTTAAAATTGAAAATATGATCTCAAAATTTCAACTGGAGTCGGTTAAGGATATCAAGGCTAAATTTTTATCCGGCGGACAAAGGAAAAGATTATCAATTGGCATGTCTTTGCTTTCGGATCCAAAAATCATATTAATGGATGAACCTTTTCAAGGTTTAGATATTATGTCAACTAGAGAATTACAAGAGACAATTGTTAAATTACAAACCGAAGATAATACCAGATCCTGCATTATATCAGATCACGCTGCAAGAGATCTTCTTGCAATTAGTGATAGAGCTATAATCTTAGCTAACAAAAAGATTGCAGCTATTGGTAAACCGTCTGAGATTTTACAAAATGAAGATGCAAAGTCCGCTTACTTTGGTGATAGTTTCAAAATAAACTAAACTTTAAATGAAAAATATTTTATTGATTCAGAACAAGATCAATAGCTTTAAAAATTCTATAAATATTAGTGGAGATAAAAGTCTGTCAATTAGATGGGCGATAATGTCAGCACAAGCACTTGGAAAATCAAAAGCATTTAATTTATTAGACTCTGAAGATGTAAATAACACTTTAGTATCTTTAAAAAAACTAGGGATAAGAATTAAAAAAAAAGAAAATTATTGTGAAATTAATGGTAATGGTTTAAATGGATTTTCTTTCAGCAAAAATACTACAATAAATGCAGAGAACTCGGGAACTTTCGCAAGGCTAATTCTTGGTGTGCTTGCAAAAACAAATAAAAAAGTAATTTTGAAAGGTGACAAAAGTTTATCAAATAGAGATTTTTCAAGAGTAATAAAACCATTAGCCAAATTTGGTGTAAAAATCATTTCAAGAAATAATAAATTACCAATAAAAATTTATGGTACTGATTATTTAAGACCTATAAAATATGAGGAACTTAAAGGCAGTGCTCAAGTTAAAAGTTGCATCATGTTGGCTGCATTAAATACTCCAGGAATAACAGAAATAAAATGTAAACCCTCTCGAGATCATACTGAATTGCTTTTTAAATATCTCAAATTAAACATAAAAATTATCAAAAATAAAAAATATGACTTAATTACTATCGAAGGAGGAAAACAATATAAAGGTTTTAATTATAAAATACCTGGAGATATAAGTTCAGCATCATTTTTTATAGTACTTACACTTTTGTCAAAAAATTCTAAATTAATTTTAAAAAATATAAATGTAAACAAAACCAGGACTGGAATAATTGATATTTTAAAAAGAATGAACGCAAAAATATATTTAAAAAATAAAAGAAGGTATAAAGGAGAGCTAATAGCAGATATAAAAGTTGAGAGCTCAAATAACTTAAAACCAATTAAATGTCCAAAGGAAATGAATAGTAGGCTTATTGATGAACTACCATTAATTTTTCTTGTTTGTGCAAAGGCTAAGGGGACATCTTACTTTGAAAATCTTGATGAATTGAGACATAAAGAAAGTGATAGATTATACTTGTCATCAAAATTTTTAAATATGATTGGTATAAAAAATAAAATTAATTTAAATGGATTCAAGATTGAAGGAAATCCAAACCTGATGCTTAAACAAAATTATATTGTTAAAAATTTTTTAAAAGATCATAGAATTTTTATGCTTTCATGCATTGCAGCTTTAACTTTAGGAGGTAAATGGAAAATCTATGATAAAGACTCGATCAAAACATCTTTTCCAGATTTTTTGAAAACTATAAAGATATTAGGTGGAAAATTTAAATAAATGATAAAAAAATTTATTTTCTCAATAGCAGTGGACGGGAGTAGTGCTTCGGGAAAAAGTACAGGAAGTAAATATATTTCAAATACATTTGGTTTCAAACTTCTGTCTTCAGGAAAACTTTATAGATATATGGCTTATAAAATAATTCAAAATAAATATAATTTTAACAGTAAGTTTACGAAAAAAATAGCAAAAAAAATAACAACTAATAAATTAAATAAAAGAAATCTTTATTCTCCTAATGTAACAGATCTAGCATCTATCATTGCAAAAAAAAAATACATTAGAACTCAATTAAAAAAATTTCAAATTGATTTTATTAAGAAAAATAGCAAAGTAATAGTTGAAGGTAGAGATATTGCATCAAAGATAATGCCCAATGCTGATTTAAAAATATTTTTTAAATGTTCTTTAGATGAAAAAGCAAAAAGGAGATTAAAAGAGTTTAAAAAGTTGAACAACAAAATAAAACTTAAAGAAGTTAAAAAAGCACTTAAATTAAGGGATTTTAATGATAAAAATAGAAAAGAAAGCCCTTTGCTTTTTACTAAAGGTGCTGTATTAGTTGACACCACTAATTTAAATTTAAATCAGATGAACCTTAAATTAAAAAAATTAGTACAAAAGGAGATATTAAAAAAAAAACATGGAAGTTTATAAAGATTTGTCCTCAAAGACTGTTAAAGAATTTGAAAATCTACTTAATAGTCAGATGTCTAAGGTTAAAATAGAAGAGGGAAAGATTATAAATGGTGTTGTTACTAAAATAAGTGAAAAATTTATTTTTCTATTTGTCGAAGGTTTAAAATCAGAGCCTGTACTAGATATAAACGAAATAAAAAGTTTAAATTTATTTGATAAACTGAAGGTAGGATCTAAATTACCAGTTTTATTGGAACGAATAGAAGACAAAAATGGGGAAGTTATAGTTTCAGCAACCAAAGCACAAAAAATTAAAGGATGGCAAGAATTAGAAAAAGCCTTTGAAAAAAATGAACCTATAATTGGAAGAATACAAAGTAAATGCAAAGGCGGCGTTATAGTCGAGCATATAGATACTGGATCTTTAATGTTTTGTCCAGGAAGCCAAATTAGCGACAAACCATTAAAAGATATTTCTCATTTAATGAATGAACCACAAAAATTTGCTTTAATAAAACTTGATAGAGTTAGAGGTAATGCTTGTGTTTCTAGAAGGCAAATAGTTTCATCAAATAAAAAAGAGGATAAAGCAAAAATTATAGAAAAGTATAAGGTTGGTGATATTATTAAAAATGCCGTTGTTAAAGGTTATAGTTCGTTTGGTTGTTTTTTTGATGTAAACAATGGAGAGCTTGATGTTCTAGTTCATTTACAAGAAATATCATATTCTAGGGTAAATCATCCTGATGAAATTTTTAATATCGGTGAGAAACATGACTTGCTTGTGATTACTGTAGACAAAGAAAAATTACAAGTCGGATGCTCAATTAAACAATTGTCACCAGATCCCTTTGAACATATTAGCAATTATGAACTAAATAAAAAATATAAAGTTAAGGTAGTAAAGATTACTGATTATGGTTGTTTTTGTGAATTAGAGCCAGGTCTAAGTACATTGCTTCATTCAAGTGAACTTAGTTGGAACAAAAAAAATGTTTCTGCAAAAAAAATGTTCAAAATTGGTGACGAGATAGACTGTGTTATTACTGAAATTGACAAAGAAAAAAGAAGAGTAGCAATCTCACATAAATTAACAATGGAAAATCCTTTTAAAACTTTAGAAAAAAATGTGGGCGTAGGAGGACAAATTGAAGGAACAATCTCATCAATAAATGATTATGCAATTTATTTAAAATTAAAAGGATATGATTTAGATGCTTTTTTACATGCAAATGACATTTCATACTCCGGGAAACCAGAAGAGGAATTAAAGAAATTCAAAAAAGGAGAAAATCTAACAGTAAAAATACTTGAAATTAAAGTAGATGATCAAAAACTTAGGGTTGGTCTCAAACAAACAAAAGCTGATCCTTTTGATTGGTTTTCTGATAAAAAAATTAATGAGGTAATAACAGTCAAAGTGGTTAGCTCTGACAATAAAGGGTTATTTGTAAAACCAGAGGGATGTGATTTAGAATTTATTATTAAAAAAAATCAAATTGCAATAAATACTGCTGATGCTAGACCATCAAGGTTTGTTGGAGGTGAAAGAATTGACGCCGCGATATCAGAATTAAACTTTAAACAAAGAAAAGTAAATTTAAGTATAAAATTACTTGAAGAATTACAAAACCAAGAGGCAGTTTCTAAATTTTCTTCACCACTATCAGGAAAAAACTTACCTTTTTCCTCACTTTCAGATAAATTAGAGGATAAAAAAACTAAAAAAGAAGAATAAATTAATTGGACTCAAATAAGTCAGATATTTTAAAAATTCTATCAAATAACTATCCTAATTTTTTAAAAAAAGATCTGTCAAAATTTTTTGATATAGTGCTTAATGAAATACAATATGCAATAAATCGTGGAGAAAGAGTTGAATTAAGAGATAATTTTACTTTAGAAGCTAAAATTCAAAAACAAAGAATTGCTAGAAACCCAAAAACAAATGAAAAAATTACAGTCAAAGAAAAAAAATTAATAAAATTTAAAATGTCAAAAGAATGGTTCAAAAAAATAAATGAAAAAATATAAAATATTTGTTGCCTGTGATACATCTAACATAAATATTGTTAAAAAAATAATTAAAGATACAAAAAATAAAAAATTGGAAATTATTCCAAAGTTTGGTTTACAGTTTTTTTATAGTAAAAATGGAAGAAAGTTTTTAGAAAAATTTAAAAAGCACTTTTTTTTAGATCTTAAGATAAACGATATAAGCACAACAGCTAGATATGCTATAAAATCTATTAAAGACCTCAAAAATTGTAGATATATTACAATTCACGCAAATGGAGGTTTAAACATGATGAAAGCAATAAAGAAAGAAACTAAAAAAACTAATAAAAAAATTAAAGTTTTAGGTGTAACAGTTTTGACTAGTCTAAATAATAAAGCCTTAAAACAAACAGGTCATACAAAAAATATAAATCAAATAGTTTTAAAACAAGCTAGTTTAATTAAAAAATCAGGATGTGATGGAATTGTTTGTTCAGCACAGGAAGCTAAGATAATTAAGAAAAAATATAAAAGTTTATTTGTTTTAACTCCAGGAATAAGATTGCCAGGAGACAAAAAAGATGATCAGTCAAGAGTAGTTACACCTTTTGATGCATTGATCAAAACAAAAGTAGATGCAATTGTTATGGGACGATCATTAACAAAAAATAATATAAAAAAAAATGTTCAAAGATTAATTGATCATATTTATTGATGATTAAGAAAGTTAAAATATGTGGGGTCTCAGATCCTTACACTTTGGACTATATCTTAAATCATCCTTACCCGCCAAAATTTATTGGATTTATTTGTAATTATGAAAAAAGCAAAAGATTTATTAAATTTGAAAAATTAAAAAATTTAATTAATGTTGATAAAAGAAAAGTTAAATTTGTTTCAGTTCTTGTCAATCCATCTAATGATTTTCTAGAAAAAATTAAAAGTTTAAATTTTGATTATTATCAGCTCTATGATGTTGATCCAAAAAGATCTAAAGAAATAAAGAAAAAATATAATAAAAAAATAATTTCATCTCTTACAATTTCAGATAAAGAAGATGTTAATAAATTCAAAAAATATTCTGGAATATCTGATATTATCTTATTTGATTCTAAAGGCTATCATAAGTCTAAAAGTTTTGATCATAGTTTATTAAATAATGTCCCTAGTGAATTAAATAAAATGATTGCAGGAAATATTCAAATAGATGATATACATAATTTACAATATAAAGACTATATAATTGACTTAAGTGGTGCATTAGAAACTAGGGAAGGAAAAAAAGATATTAATAAAATTGATAAATTGTTAAATTTAACTGCAAAAATATGAAACTTAAAAAGA
>MDSZ01266681.1_pt1 | contig 13210 bp, 13 predicted proteins | sample 811201 | NCBI WGS metagenome assembly MDSZ01 (sample SAMN05326647, study PRJNA326480) | marine metagenome | isolation source: seawater | place: Indian Ocean: North | collected 2010
AAAGAATTTTTTTTCCAAGCTCAAGTTGGACATCTAAACTTGTAGCACTCTCTATTTTTGAAAAAGAATAATTAATTCTTTTTACAATATTTAACTTATCTTTGGTATTAATATTATAATTTTTTCCAATATCACCGTAAACAAATTCTTCAATAGAATTGTTTGAAACTTTTGCTGCAGCTTTATTTAAATAATTTTGAATATTAGTTGGTAAATTATGATATATTTTTTTTAGCATAAATTCCTTGTGAAAGACCAATATATTTTTTCAATTCACTTGTCACTTTTTTTATTTCAAATAAATTTTTATATATTTTTTTTGATGTAATATAAATTTTATTTTTTTGCTTATTTGATAATTTATAGCTTTTGTTGATATTATTAACAAGTTTATCTGTTTGATTTAGCTTAGAAGCAAAACCAATTTTATTTTTTAAAATAAAATAATTTAAGTCACTATTTGAACAAATAATTATTGGCTTACCAAATGAAATATAAGTCTGAAATTTTCCTGGTATTGTTCTGTTCAAAGATTTTCCATTTTTTAGTGACAAAAAAAAAGCAGATGAATTTTTAAGTATTTTAAATAGTTTTTTTTTATTTTTGTAATTCATTAAAAAAATTCTATTCTCAAGGTTATTAATTTTTATTTTATTTCTAATATAGTTGAATTTTTTTCCAGACCCTATAAAGTTAAATAAAATATTTTTGTCAATTTTGTTAGTTTTGTATGCATTGATTAATGTATCAAAATCTTGAGCATAACCAAAGTTACCCGCATAAGTTATCGAAAAAGTTTTCTTTTTTTTTATGTTTTTTTTTTGAAAACTATAGTCTGATGGTTGATGTAAAGTCACGATTTTTGTTTTAATTTTATATTTGTTTTTAATATATTTTTTAAAACTTTCTGATTGAGTAATTATTAAATCTGATTGATTATAAATATACGTAACAAATATATCTATTATTTTAAGAAGGAATTTATTTTTTATATATCCAGTGTCTTCAAGAACCTCAGGCCATAAATCTTGAACCCAAATAATATTAGGAATTTTTTTTATTCTTGAGTAGAAAACAGCAGGTAGGGCCTGAAATATTGGTGAAGTAGCAAATGTTAATGAAACATCAGATTTTATTTTAAGACAAAAAATAGTTTTGATAAATAATGCTATTAAATGAGAAAAATAATCTAAAAAAATTTGGTATGCGTTACTTTTTTTGCGTATATAAGATCTAAAATATCTAATTTTTAAACCTTTATAATTTATAGTTTTGTTTTTTATTTTAATATAATTTAAATTATTGTAACTTGGGTATGATGTAAAAACATTAATTTTATAATTTTTAGCCAATCTAAAACAAACTTCATTTATTTTAAAATTTTCTGGCCAAAAATGTTTTGAAAATAGCGAAATATATTTCATAAAACTTTACTTATAAATTGATCGAAAGAAATTGAATTTTTTAAAAATTTAAATGGTTGGAATTTTTTTTTTTTTTCTAATTTTTCATTTAAGATTTTTACTATAAGTTTTTTTAAATCATTTTTAGAATTTAAATTAAACACATAGTCGGGTTCAATAAACTGACTACTATAAGGTAAGTTTGGGGCAATGGTAATCAATCCATAAGAATATGCCTCTAAAATTGGTAAACCTATAGTCTCATTTGCGGATAAATATAATAAACATTTAGATTGCCTATATATTTCCAAAAACTTTTTTTGGTCTTTTTCATATCTATTATAAAGTTTCAATTTGTGTTTATTTACAATTTCTTCATAATTTATTTTTAATAAACTTTTTTTATCCAGTGTGATTAAGACTCTTGGAAAAATGTTATCGTTAGAAAGATCAATTAATGTATCAATAAGTAACCTGTGATTTTTATGTTCCATTAAAGATGCAGGGTAAATAAAATCAAAATTAATATTCTCTTGATTTTGATCAATATTAAATTTTGGTAATTTTAGATTTTCATAAATATTTATAATTTTTATATTTACATAATTTTTCAATTTTTTTTTTAAAATCTCTTCTGCTCTTGGTGAAAAAATGTACCAGTTGTCAACAAATTTAGAATAAACTCTAAAGTTTAAATACCGGACACAATCAAGAGAAAATATCCATTTCCAAAAATTTATTTTATAAAAATCTCGAAAAAGATTTGCGTTTTGGAATGCAACCGATGTTTTGCATTTTAAATTTAGAATTGGTGGCAAACCATTTAAAAAAAGGATGTGGTCATTTGGTTTTAAAATTTTTTTAAGTTTAATAAAATGCAAAATTCTCATGAAATGATTACTATTTACAAATACATAATTTTTTTTTTTTTCTATTTTCAACCTACTATCCAAAAAATAAATGAAATCTTCATTTTTTTTTTCTAAAAATCTATTTAAAATATTTAATCCTCCCTGCGAATGAAGACCTACAGCATAGATATAACAAGTCATTACTAAAATAATATTTTATATATTTTTTAAAAACTTATAAATTTTACTCAAATTATTCCACAAATTTATTTCAGAAGGGTAGAAATCGTGTTGAACTTCTGGATCGCTTAAATATTTTTCTAATTTATTTTTATCCCATTTCATTTTTTTTAAAAAATATTTAATATCTTTATTTTCATCCTCTTCATTTGGATAGGTCGATTGTTGAATTTTTATTAAGGCCTCATTTCTTGTCATCTGTTTTGAAATTATAAGATTGCTTAAGTGTAACTTTCTTTTATCTACACCAAATTTTTTTGTTAAAATATATGCTTGATAAAATCTAGTAAATACAGATTCATAATGTTTATATGGATAAGGTTTAAAATTACATTTATTTTTAATTTCATTTAAAGCGTTAGCTTTATTATAATTAAAATAATCTGGAAACAAAATCCATTTTATTTTTTTTATTAACTCATAATAAATAAATTGATAAGTACCAAATAGTGGAAGAGTTTTATTTTTTTGATTTGTAAATTTATACCCAATTTTTAATATGTTTTTTTTATCATTTTTGAACCAACTCCAATTTTTTGGTATCCTAAATCCCTCTGTAGAAGTATTGGTTCCAGAGAGTATAAATTTTACTTTAAATTTATTTGCGTAATAATAATTCACAGCTAACATCGCATTATCCATTAGTAATTCAATATCTATAACATTGGCTAAAAAGAAAGCTTCTTGGTAATTTCTATATTCTTTCCAATCAACGACATGAGTTATTAAATCAACTTTATATTTTCTTACTAATGTCGAAATATTATTTTGTGCTAATTCACTGTTCCATCCATTATCTAAATGAACAGCTAAAGGTCTAAGTCCGTTTTCACATGCTTTTATTAAACTAAATGTACTATCAACCCCTCCTGATAATCCAACTACGCAATCATATTTTAAATTTTTTCCTTTACTTTTTATATTATCTAATAATTTGTTTAAATCATTAACAGATTTCTTAGTTTTACTTTCACGCGTTAAATATTCAGAACAATAATTACATATTCCTTTATTATCAAAAATTATATCTTTAGCTGAAGTGTCCATAATACAGCGTTCACATATTTGATATCTTAGATCTTGCATAATTAAAATTCTAATTCTTCATCTAAATATGAAATTAAAACTGCATTATAAGGACCATAATAAATAAATAATGCTCCAATAGCACAAGCATCGATTTTTTTATTGCTTAAAATTTCTTTTATTTCTTTACGAGAATTTATACCTCCATTAACAATAACAGGAATATTGATATCATCATTGATTAAATCTAAACATTGAAAATCAAAACCTTGAAGTGTGCCCTCTCTATAGACAAAATTATATAGTATCTCACCTGCACCATTATCAATACAATTTTTAACATGTTGATTTATATTAAAGTTTAAATTTTTATTTTCTCTCCAATTATAAATTTTTTTATTATTAAAAATATCAGTATTAATATCGATTGATATAACAATGCTTTGGGAGCCAAAGCTTTTTGCAATTTCATTTATAAACTTATAATTTGTGAAAACATTTGTATTGATAGTTATTTTTTCAACTCCTAGATTGAATAGTTTTTCAACATCAGAAATTTTAGATATACCACCGCCATAAGAAAACGGCATTCTACATTCGCTTGCTAAATCATTAATGAAATCAAAATTAATTTTTTTTTTTTTCTTGTAATTATCGACGTCTATAACAATTATTTCATCTACTTCTTTTTGGTTAAATATACGAACAGCATTTAAAGGGTCTCCAACATACTTATGATTTTTAAACTTTGTAGACTTTACTAGTTTTTCATCTATAATTTGTAAAATTGGTATAACCCTTTTCTTCAACATTTTTCTAAAAAATTTTTTATAAGATTTTTTCCTTGATCGAAGCTTTTTTCTGGGTGGAACTGAACTCCAAAAATGTTGTCTCTATTTATAACAGAAGGAAAATCGTAACAATAATTTGTTTTTGCCACTATAATTTTTTCATCGATTTTGTTATCCACATGAAAACTATGTGCAAAATAAAAAAGCCTTTTTTCAATTCCATCAAAAATTTTTGAAAATTTATTTTCGTTAATAGAATTCCATCCAATATGTGGCACCTTATATTTACTAGAGACAAATTTTTTACATCTATAATTAATAAAGCCAAAACCTTCTTCCTCACCTTCTTCACTAGATTTAAGCAGTGATTGCATTCCAACACAGATTCCTAAAATTTTAACCTTGTCGTCTAGTACAAATTTTTTAATTTCTAAAAATAAGTTTTTGCTCTTAAGAGATTTGATAAAAGAGTCAAAATTTCCAACTCCGGGTAATATTATTTTATATTTTTTATCAATTTCATTTACATTGGAAACTAAATTAATTTCATAGTTTAAATCGTTTAGTACTCTAATTACTGATCCAACATTACCTACACTTGATTTTATTAAATTAACTTTATTTTTCATTAAGTAGATTTTATTAAAATTTTATCCTATTATAAATTGGTCTATTAAAAAAAGTATCTCTAATAAAAAAAATTAATAAAAAAGGAACTAAAATTATAATTAATTTGTACTTTTTCCACTTAATAATTTTGGATAAATAAAAATAAAATATATTTATTCTTCTTATAAAATAAGCGATATATTTAAATATTTTTTGTGTAGTTGCTCTTGGATAAAATTTTTCACCATAATCATGGTTTGTCCATTTATATTTTTCATTGTTTAGAAATATAACTTTACCTTGCATTATAATGTCAAACTGGAATACGTAACACCAATTACTTAAGATTTTCTTGTTTGGCCACCAATAGTTATTAAATTCACATTTTTTTATAAATTTAGTTTTATGAAGTCCATAAAAAAAGGCATCATCACTATCTTTGAGGTAATTAATTACTCTTCTTAGTAGAGATTGACTTTCAAAAAAAGTTGGTTTTATTATTTTTTTCGAACCTAATGAGTTTACAAGTTCCCAGTATGGAACAATTGTAATTGCATCTGAAGTAGATAATTTTTCATACATTGCTCTTATAGTTGAATAATTTATCTCATCATCATCAGCCAACCACATAAAATATTCTGTTTTACATTCATCTATTAAGAAATAGAAATTTTTCAAACTTCCTATATTTTTTCTATGAAAAATGAATTTTAAAAAATCAAAGCTTTCAAAGCTTTTTTCTAAATCTTTGTATTGGTTATATTTTTCATCAATTCCATCGACTGAAACAATTACTTTTATTTCTAGGTTGTCTTTAATACTCTCATGTATAAATGAGTTTAAAGCCCTTTTTAAAAGATCAGGTCTTTTAAAAGTTGGTATTCCAATAGTAATTTTTGCTGACATAAAATCATTTAATTAATGAAAAATAATAAAATAATACATTAATATATTTTATAAATTAAAAGTTGTATAATAATAGTATTTTGTTAATAAACACCCACTAATTTTATTATTTATGAAAATTTACATTACTGGAATTGCTGGCTTTCTAGGTAGTCATCTGGCAAAGAAATTAATAAGCCTTGGTCATGAAGTTTCTGGAAATGACAATATGATACTGGGCGAATTAGATAATTTACCCGATAATATCAAATTTCATGAAACAGACTGCAATAACTATGACGAAATGGTTAAAAATATTTCTGGATCAGATATTGTTTACCATTGCGCCGCTACAGCTCATGAAGGCTTATCAGTATTTTCCCCTAATTTTATTACTAAGAATATTTATCAAGCTAGTGTATCAGTAATTACTGCAAGTATAGTCAACAAAGTAAATAGATTTGTCTTTTGCTCGTCTATGGCAAGATATGGGAGTCAAAAAACACCTTTCACTGAAGATATGAGCACAAAACCTGAAGATCCATATGGAATTGCTAAAGTTGCAGCAGAAGAAACACTTAAATTACTAGCTGAGGTTCATGGAATGGAATATAATATTGCTGTGCCACACAATATTGTTGGTCCAAATCAAAAATATGATGATCCCTTCAGAAATGTTATGTCGATTTTTATAAATAGAAATTTACAAGGTAAGCCAGCTATAGTTTATGGAGATGGTTTGCAAAGTAGATGTTTTTCTTATATTGACGATGTGATTTTTTGTTTGGAAAAATTAGCTCTAGATAAAGAAATACAAAGCGAAATTATTAATATAGGGCCAGATGAAGAAACAACAACATTGATCGATTTAGCTAAAATGGTTGCAAATGAAACAAGATTCAATGGTGACCCAATATTTACAAAACCAAGACCACAAGAAGTTAAAATAGCGTCATGCTCTGCAGATAAAGCAAGGAAATTGCTTGGTTATAAAACCACGACTTCTCTTAAAGAGTCCATAAAAAGTACAGCAGATTTCATAAAAAAACGAGGTGTAAGACCTTTTAATTATAACCTTCCTCTAGAAATAAGTAGTGACATTACGCCAGATACTTGGAAGAAAAGAACAATTTAATTAGTGTCTTTTTTAAATTTAAAATCAAAAATAGAATAAATAATTATTATAAAAGAAAATATAAATCCTCCATTAAAGTAGCCTGCCCCTCTTAACAATTGAATTCCAATTAATGACAAAAAAAATATTTTTTTACTGGTTGATAGTTTTTTATTAAATAAAAATAAAAGAATTAAAACAAAAAAAATAAGAGAGAGATAACCAAACTCAGTAAATAATTTTGGTAAGTTTGCAGATGCATCATTATAGTTCAAAGTATATACTTCGTGATAAAAATAAGGAATTACTATATTATTATACATGTAAAAGTCAAAAGCTGACTCATATCTATTTAATCCCCACCCAAAAAATCTTTTCTTTAAAGTTTCAATTGAAATATTAATCGCATTAATAAATACAGATGTTGTTAAGTTAAATCTAAAATGATAATTACTTACTGGTAATTCAGTATTTCTTACCTTTGCTATTCTTTCATCAATTTTATTAGAAATTTCTTTATTTTCAAATTGATTATTTTCTTTAGATAAATTCTCTTCTAACATAGAAAAAGCTATCAAAGTTTCTTGAACTTTGTTTTGGCAACTAGAATTTTTTTTTTCAGTTGAATTAAAAAATATAAAAACTAGCGAGGTTATGGCGAAATAATATATTAACTTTTTTAAAAAAAACTTATGCTCAAATAAAAATATTAAAAGATAAGCTAAAATAATTGAAACAAAAACTGTAATAGATGTAAATAAAAATAGAGTTAGAGTTAAAATTGAATGAATTACTAGAAAGAATATTATACTCCTTTCTTTATTGTTTAATAAAACAAAGGCAAATACTCCCCCAGCTAACATACCTAAATGAGAACTCTCGCCAAAAAGAATATGCTTGGCTCCTATTTGGGATATGCAATACCCTGAGTGTAATTTTTCCCAATTTGATAAGAATCTGAATTCAGAAAAAGGAAAAATTAAAATAAAAAAGAATATAAAGAAGTAAATAATAAAGCTCAAATTTTTTATAATTACATTATAATAAAAATAAATACTTACACACAAAATATATAGTCCAAGTAATCCAAGAATATTTTCTCTAAAAAAATTACCTTCATCAATGAATATATTTACAAATAAATGTATAGATATGAAAATTAAAAACAGAAAAATAAAAATTAAATTTTTTATATCATTTTTATTAACCTGAATTCTCCTTTGTACTATATCATAAAATAAAATTAGTATTAATATTGATATAAACTCCCTAGGACCATATAACCCAAAAATCTTTAGATCCCAAAAAAAAATATGTAAACTTACTAAAATTGAAATAAATATTTCTTTTTTTGATTTATTTTTTAAAAAATTGATAGTATCCACAAAAAACATATACCATTTTAAGTATTAATTTGAAAAAAATATTTTCTTTTGATATCTCCAAAAGAAGTTTAGAATTAAGTCTGTTTAAATTTTTTCTTTTAATAAAAAATGTTATTAAAATTTTTTTAAGTAATTTCGAAGCATTAAAAATTTTTTGTAATTCTTTATATTTTGATAAATAAAATATTTCTTTTTCGTTATACGCTTTCTCAATATACTTTCTCGAATTTTGCCCATCATGAAATCTACTAAATAAAAGACATTCATTTAATAAAATTGGATCATAAATTTTAAATATTCTAAACATCATGTCATAATCTTGAACATGTCTTAATTTTTCATTGAAATAACCAACCTTACTAAATATTTTTTTTTGAAGTAAAATTGTGCAAAAATTTAAATTGTCTCTTATTATTATATGACTTCTAGCTGAGAAATTATTTACATTGTATTTTATTTTTTTGAAGATCTTTTTATTTTCAGTAACACAATAAAAACCAGTAATACAGATATTTTGTTTTTTTATAGCTTTTATTTGTAACTCGAATTTTTTAGGATGAAAATAATCATCATGACTTAACCAAGATATATATTTACCATTTGCCTTTTTTATTCCTATATTTAGTGCATGACTAACTCCTTTATTAAATTTTAAATTTATCAATTTAATTTTTAGTTTATTTCTAAAATTTTTTATAATTTCATTTATTTTTTTTATATTTGGTGAACCATCATTTATAATTATAACTTCAAATTTTTTGTAAGTTTGACACTTCAAACTTTCTAAGGAGTCATACAAATAATGAATATTTTTGTATAAAGGTATTATGACTGATATATACATTATTTAAGAATTAATTATTTTTATAAGTTTTTTATTTTGATAGTCTCTTGAAAATGTTTGAATATTTTTATTAGATGTAAAATTTCTATTTTCATAAATTAAATTATCAAAAAAATTTGTTAAAGACTTTTTGTTATAGTCAATTACAAGTCCTAGATTATATCTCTTTATTAATTTTCCTACTTCTGTTTCACCATTAGATACAACTATTATTGGGATACCTGAACTTAAATACTCATAAAATTTACCTGTTACAACTTCTTTTGATGTTGATTTTTCTGTGTGCAAAATTAATAAGTAATTAAAGTTTGACATTTTTGATATAGCATCAAAATAAGGAATGTTTCTTTTAAACATAAAGTTCTTATAATTTTTAACTAAGTTATTGCTTATTTTAGAATTACCATAAAAAGAAAAATGTAATTTATTATTATTCTTAACCGAATTATATATGACTTTTAGATCTCTAAAACTGTTTGACGAGTCTGAAATTAATCCAAAATAACCAATTTTTATTTTTTTAGATTTGATAGATTTAATTTTTGTTTTATATTTTGAAAAATAACCATTAGTTAGAAGAGTTTTTTTATTTTTTCCTACTATTAATAAATCTTTATAAATTTTATTTGTTGCACATAAAATATGGTCTGAAAATTTTAAAATTTCATATTCTTTTTTCAACATGAACATTTTTAGTGGTGTTAAATGAAATGTATTAATTCTATTAGTCCATCCATCTCTATAATCTAAAATAATTTTTGTATTTTTAACTCTTTTTTTTATAGTTTTAACAAGTCGAAAGAGTGAAAATGGTGGAGATGATATAATCACAAAATCCGGTTTAAAGGTTTTAGTTATTTTTTTAATTTCACTATCATATTTATTTAAATAAAAATAATTATTGTCTAGACCTATTAAATATAAAACATTGGAAAATAAAATTTTTGTTATCCTCAAAATATAAAAAAGAAAATTTTTTTTTTCAATATTTTCTGCTTTAATATAAATTCGATGAATATTTTTTACATACTTTTTAAATCCAAAATAGCCATAATTTTTTTTTTTTAATGAAATTATTTTGATATCATTATTTTTTAGACTTTTTAAAAAAGAAATAACTCTAATTACACCACCAACTGATTGAGTATAAGGGACAAACTCTCCTGTAATAAATAGTATTTTCTTTTTTGGCAATTTAATACTTATTATAATTAATTTTTATTTTTAGAGCGTCTATCCAATTTTTGTTAAAAAAAAGTGACTTGTCGTCTACTATTAAATCATAACTGGGTTTTCCCATTATTAACTTATCATAACTTAAACCCCATCTTTTTAATTGATCTTTAGTAAGCTTGTATCCCATAGATTCTGCTTTACTTTTATTTTCATTTGTTCTTCCCATAAATCTGCTTGTAAAAAGTATGATTTTAAACCCTTTATTTTTTAAATTGTTAATAAATCTAATATTTTTTTTTATTGGCTGGCTTTTATTATAGTTATTATCTTTTCTAATTTTACAAATAACACCGTCTATATCAAAGCACAGTTTTTTTTTAATTTTCATCTTTTAATTTTTTATAAATAGAAACGCATTTTTTTAAATTAAATTTATTATAACCAACTCTAGATATAATTATTCTCATTTTATTTAAATCTTCTGGCTTATCAATGGTATACTTATGATTTAAAAACCAATTTTTGGGAGATTTTAAATAATAAATATTAAAATTTTTTGGATTTTTGTAAAAATAAGATGTTATATTTTCTAAGTTATATTTTGAAAGTTTTTTTTTCTTTATTCTTTTTAAAGATGAACTTGAAATAATTTCAACTGTCAAACCTTGATCAACAGTTTTATTTATATTGTTATTTGTTATAAGATCATATCTTATAGGACTTTTATTTAATCTTGTTACCGTATCATCTATATATTTATAACTAAAAAATGGTCTGTCACCACAAATTCTTATAAAATAATCAAATTTGAATTTACTTGAACATTTTAATGATCTATCGATTAAATCATTTGTTGAACCATAGAAAAATTTAACTTTATATTTTTTTAAAATTTTCTCAAAAATTAAATCTTTTTTAGATTTGGTAGTTGCTACAATTATTTTTTTTATTGATTTGATTTTAAAAGTATTCTGAACAACACTTTCTATTAAAGATTTATTCTTATAAACTTTAACTAAAGCTTTGTTTTTAAATCTTTTAGAGTTAGTCCTAGTATATATTATGGCTGTATCAATCAATTTAAACTTTATAATATTCTATAAACCATTCTATAAATTTTTTAATACCTTTTTTATAGTCTACTTTAAACTTATAATTTATTATTTTTCTTGTTTTTGTCATTTTAGAGTAAGATTCAGGAATATCTCCAAGTTGTAATTTATAAAATTTTTTTTTAGAAACTGCACCAAGGTTTTTTTCAATCTCATAAATATAATCCATAAGCTTAACTTTAGTTTCGTTTCCTATATTTAATAATTGAAATGTAGTTAAACTTTCAGAGGGATTGTTAGAGTTAAAATTTATTTTTTTTTTAGGAAACTTATTTTTTAATAGCTTTAATGAGTTCACAACATCGTCTATATAAGAAAAATCTCTTAAATGTTTTCCATAATTATAAATCTCTATGGGTCTATTGGAAATAATATTTTTTACAAATTTAAACAATGCCATATCAGGTCTTCCCCAAGGACCATAAACTGTAAAAAATCTCACACCAGTGCATTTCATCCCGTAAATACAACTGTAAGAGTGCGCCATTAATTCGTTTGAACGTTTTGTTGCAGCATAAAATTGGGATGGGTGATTTACCGGGTCTTTTTCCTCAAAAGGTAATTTTTTATTAAAGCCATAAACGCTACTTGTACTTGCAAATATGAAATGTTTTACTTTATTAATTCTGCAAATATCAAGTAAATTAAAGAAACCCACTAAATTGTTTGTCAGATAATCATCTGGTTTATTTATTGAGTGTCTTACACCTGCCTGCGCAGCTAGATGATATACAAATGGAAAATTATTTATTTTAAATATTTTAATTAGATTTTTTTTATTCCTTAAATCTTTTTTATAAAAAGAAAAATTTTTATATTTTTTCAAAATTTTAATTCTATCTTTTTTCAATTTTTGAGAATAATAATTATTTATATTATCTATTCCGTATACAGAAAAACCATTTTTTAAAAAACTTCTTGCCAAACTAAATCCAATAAAGCCAGCCACACCAGTTATTAATATTTTATTATTTTTCATAAAATTTAAATTATTTTTTTTATAAGTTTCGCAATTTTTGATGTAGAATCTCCATTTCCAAATATCTGCCTAACAATTAGTCTCTTATTTAAAAATTTACTACTTTTTTCTATAGTCAATACGTCATTAGAGATTAATTTTACACAATTAACTTTAATCAGCTCTGACCATTCAGTTTCATTTCTTAATACAAAACATTTTTTCTTATAAAAGTAAGTCTCTTTCTGAACTCCCCCACTGTCAGTAATAACATAAACACTTTCTTTTATTGCTGCTAAGCTTTCTAAATAGGATAAAGGTTTGGAATGTATAACATTTTTTGGGATTTTAATTTTATTTTTTTTTATTATTAGTTTTATTTTTGGATGAATGGGCCAAAAAAAAATATTTTTAATTCTTGAGATATCACCTAAAATTTTTTTTATTTGTAACTTTGTTGAGTTGGAGTCTCTATGCATAGTTAAAAAAATATATTTATTGGGTAATTTATATTTTTTTTTAAAATTTTTTGAATATTTTAGATCAATATATTTTTTATAAAAATTAAATGAGTCATACATTACATCACCAAAATTATAAATTTTTTTATACTTGTTATTTTTTAAATTTTTTAAAGCTAGATGATTAGGGCATATAAGATAATCTGATAAGTAATCAGAAAAGACTCTATTTTGTTCCTCGGGCATATCTATTATGTTAGATCTCAACCCAGCCTCAATATGAATAAGTTTAATATTTAAACGTCTTGCAATAATTGCACCAACCAAAGTTGAGTCTGTATCACCATAAATAATA
>MDSZ01000084.1_pt1 | contig 13209 bp, 8 predicted proteins | sample 811201 | NCBI WGS metagenome assembly MDSZ01 (sample SAMN05326647, study PRJNA326480) | marine metagenome | isolation source: seawater | place: Indian Ocean: North | collected 2010
CCAAAGGATTCATCAATCAATCGTTGATTTGATTGAAAAAAACGAACTGGAAGAACTAAACCTTCGCTTTGACCAAAACATTTCATTTGGCACTGGGGGAATAAGAGGCAGAACCATTTCAAAAGTTATCACATCAAGCGAGACTGGAAAAGCAACCAAAGGAGAAATACCCGAATACCCAGCTGTTGGCACCAGTTGTTTCAATGAAATAAACCTTCTTAAGGCCACAAAAGCACTTTTCGACTTTACTGCTTCAAGCATAGCAAGAAAATCCATCTTAGACATACCCAGAGTCGCAATAGCCGGTGATGTAAGGCACTTCTCCGCTGATTTTTCAAAATTGGTAGCTAAGACTTGGCAAAAATTAGGTGGCTATTCGATGCTGTTTGATGGTCCCAGACCGACTCCACTGCTTAGCTACACCATAAGGAGAAGAAAAGCTCATGCTGGGGTGGTTATAACGGCAAGTCACAACCCTTACCATGACAATGGATTCAAGGCATATTTCTGTGACGGAAGTCAACTTTCGGGAGAAGCAACCCTCGAAATATCCAAATATTTTGAGAGCTACAAGCTAGATGAAATTATAGATCTTCTAGAGAGCTTAAATGAACAAATGGAACCTGTTTATTTTAATGAAGAAGACGATATAGCATACAATACCGTACTGGAAGAGGCAGTTCTCGACCCCGAGATAATATCGGAAAATAGTCCAAAAATAATTTTTACACCTATCCATGGAACGGGGTCGATCGCTACTGTTCCAGCACTGTGGAATATTGGTGCAAATGTTAAAATTCTTGAAAAACAAAATAACTTTGATCCGAACTTTACTACCGTAGCTTCACCCAATCCTGAAAATAAAGAAGCTTTTGAAATGGGAATATCATTTGCGCGTCGAAATAATTTTGAAGCAATATACGCTACCGATCCCGACTGCGATAGGCTAGGTGTTTCCATTAAGCATGAAGGAGATTTTGTTTGTTTAACAGGAAACCAAATCGCCTCTATGCTGGCAAAATACAGGCTGGAAACCCTGAAAAGATTTCAATTTTTAAAGCCTGAGACCGCTTCTAAATTCACTGTCCTTAAAACTTTTGTGACAACCGGTCTTGTTGAGAAAATTGCAAGATCCTACGGTGCTTGCTGTGTAAACACTCATACCGGATTCAAGTGGATGGCCAAAAAAATGGGTTCTTACGAAAAAGAGGCAACCATTGCGATTAGCGACAAGGAGGGCATTGCCATAGACTTTGATAACACCGATAGGTTTACAAGACTTGAGGTGTTATCCCGCTATTCGAAATATACTGTAATGGCTGCAGAAGAAAGCTATGGATACTTAACACTAGATGTTGTGAGGGATAAGGATGCAAGTGCCGCCGCCTTATCGATTACAGAGATGTTCTCATTTCTTAAGTCCAAAAAAATTCACCCAATGGAATTTCTGGACAACCTGTATATGGATCACGGGTATCATGTAGAAAAAACCGAGAACATCTATTTTGACGACCACAACGGAGTTAAGAAGATTCAAAACATCATGGATTCTTACCGCAAGATGGCACCTCAAAAGCTGAAGGATTTAACGGTAACCAATATAAAAGATTTTAGTGTTTCCGGACTGCTTGACGAAGAAGAGGAAGAGTTATCGCAAGAAAACTTTCTTATGATAAGCCTGGAGAATCAATTTAGAGTTGCGGTTAGACCAAGCGGAACGGAGCCAAAAATTAAATTCTACATCTTTGGAGAGAGCCAGCCAAACTCCACAAACCTGGTGAAAACCAAAGAACAAGTTACATCTATAGCAGATGAATTAGGGGCATATCTTGTCGAGGACGCCAAAGAAAGGGCGAACTAAAGGCACTGAAATTCTAGAGAAGCATTCGCGTTGGGCTTTCGAGGTTTTTTGCCAAGGTGCCCAAAAAACTAGCACCACAGGCACCATCGACCAGCCGATGATCACAACTTAAGCCAAGCGTTAGGGTTTTGCCCGCAACAACTTTTCCATGCTCATCCAATACGGGTTTTGCAATTGAAGAACCGACTGAAAGTATGGCGGCATTTGGTGGATTTATGATACCACTGAAAAAATCTATTCCATACATTCCCAAATTAGTAACGGTAAATGTGGAACCACTCATTGCTTCCGGAGAAAGCTTCTTGTTTCTTGCCCGGGAAATTAAATCCTTGGCCTCCAGAGAGATATCAACCAATGAGAGATTACCTGCATTACGAATGACCGGAGTAACCAAGCCTCCGTCAACAGCAACCCCAAAGGATAAGTGTACCTTGTCGAAGAAAACGATCTCATTTTCAGACCAACAGGTGTTAATTTCGGGGTGCCACTTGATTGATTCTGCGCATGCTTTAAGGACTAAATCATTTACGCTAATTTTGTTGAAAGTAGAATTGCCATTTGCATCTGCCTGTTCGGCCAGATTTTCATTAATTGCGACCCTTGCATCCAAAAGCGGTTTGATGTTAATTTCTTTTTGGAGATAAAAATGTGGTATTGTGGCCTTTGATTCAGAGAGTCTTTGGGCAATAGTAGACCTCATTTTAGAATGGGGAACGGTTTTGGAAACCAACAACCCCACAGAGACTGGATTTGACGCAATTGAAGCACGGGAAGATGCAAACGATTCCTCTTCGCCAACTTTACCCTTATCGTCCGGGGAGCCAGTAGTTTCAATGAGGTCTTTTTTAACGATTCTACCACCCGGGCCCGAACCTTCAATTTTAGATAAATCCAAGTTGTTTTCCTTTGCGATTTTTTTGGCAAGAGGGGAAATGGCAACCCGTCCATCTTCTGCATTTGTAGGATCTATATCTTGCTGAACATTTGGTTCTGGCGTATTTTTTTCAGAAATAGGATCTTCGCTGATCTGAATTTTTGCTCCCCCTGAATTTTCCCCGGAAGAATCATCTTCCGCAACCTTATCATCAATATCAGCAATGTTTTTTTCGGAATCTTCTTGGTTCGAATCTAAAACATCCTCAACAGACTCGCCTTCCTCTCCAACAATTGCCAATGGGCTGCCAATCGGAGCCTCCTCACCTTCCTGGACAATGATTTTGAGAAGAAAACCGTCCTCAAAGTTTTCTAACTCCATTGTTGCCTTATCGGTCTCGATTTCAGCTAAAGTGTCACCGTTTTCAACCTGATCGCCAACGTTCTTGTGCCATTTGACAACAGTACCTACTGACATCGTATCACTTAACTTGGGCATTTCAATGGTTGTAGTCATGTCTTTAACTATAAAATGTTTAGTGCGGCCCGCAAAACCTTCTCTTTTCCGGGTAACTGTTTTGTTTCCAAAGATTTACTGTAAGCTTGTGGCGCATCTACTGCAGAGACTCTGGCAATGGGAGCATCCAGGTAGTCAAACGCATGATCTTGAATTAAAAAACAAATTTGGGCACCAACTCCACAGAAAGGTTTATTTTCCTCAACCAAAAGTGCCCGGTTGGTCTTTTTTACCGACGCGATAATGGCATCCTGATCTAATGGCCGTATTGATCTCAAGTCTACAACTTCTGCAGATATGTTGTGCTTCTCAGAAAGTTCCTCGGCTGCCATTAAAGCAGTATGCACAGCATTGCCGTGAGCAATGATGGAAAGATCTTTTCCCTCTAGAACCGTTTTGGCCTTACCTAGTGGTATGATGAAGTCATCATCATCAGGAACCTCATCTTTTAGGTTATAAAGAATGGTATTCTCCATGAAACAAACCGGATCATTATCTCGGATAGATGACTTTATCAGACCCTTTGCGTCAGCGGGAGTGGATGGACAAACCACCTTGAGGCCGGGAGTATTAGCCGCAAAATTTTCAGGAGTGTGAGAATGGGTCGCACCAACATTGGTGCCACCATTTGCTGGCCCGCGAAAGACCACAGGAACATTGATCATGCCGCCGGACATGTAACGAACATTTGCTGCATTGTTGAAAATTTGATCAAAAGCAACATAACAAAAGCTCCAAAACATAAACTCAACCACAGGTCTCATGCCCATCATTGAGGCACCAACCGCAAGGCCAGAGAAGGCGGCTTCACTAATCGGTGTATCTATAATTCGCGAAGGCCCAAATTTCTCCAAGAGACCCTCCGAAACTTTGTATGAGCCCTTAAATTGAGCAACCTCCTCTCCCATGAGAACTACATTTGGATCACGCTGAAGCTCTTCCGCAAGGCCCTGGTTCAGGGCGTCTCTATATGAAATTATTGACATTTTAATATACAGCTCAGGGATTTTCGAAGAAAATTCTACCTTCAGACATTCGTTTTTCTGGGTTGTCCGTTTCCCAGTAAACATCTTCCAATAGCTCATTGGGCTCCGGAAATGGACTTGCCGATGCAAATTCCGCAGAAGCATTCGCTTCTTCCTTTGCAAGCTTATCAATTTCCAAGGCTCTTTCTTCTGTTAATATTTGCTCGTTCAAAAGGGTGCTTTTGAAAAGATTGATTGGATCTTTACTTTTCTTGTACTCTTCAATTTCCTCTTTGCTTCTGTAGGTCTGGTCTGGGTCGGCAACGGAATGCCCTCTGTAACGGTAGGTTATTATTTCCAGCACGCTAGGCTTGCTGGTTTGATGAGCTTGCTCAACTGCCTCACCAACAATGCTTCGTACTTCATATATATCGTGACCATGAGCAACCCGCCAGTTAATGTCAAAAGCGTCACCTCTCCTTGCAAGAGGTTCTCCTGCGGAATGTCGCCCTTCTGCAGTGCCCATGGAATACCCGTTGTTTTCAATGATATAAATGACGGGTAAATTCCACAGAGCCGCCAGATTGAGGGATTCATAAAATGGGCCCTGATTAGTGGCACCATCACCCATAAAGCATAAGCAGGAGCCTTTTTTCTCGAAATGTTTTAAGGCGTAAGCCAAGCCGAGCCCCAATGGCGTTTGACCTCCAACTATACCATGCCCTCCCCAAAAATTTTTGTCAGGTGCAAAAAAGTGCATGGAGCCGCCCTTACCTTTGGAGCAACCAGTTTTTTTCCCGTATAGTTCTGCCATACACTCATCCATATTCATGCCAACCGCTATTGCATGTCCATGGTCTCGATAGGCAGTAATAACATGATCATCCTTACCAAGAACAGAGACCGACCCGACCGCAACGGCTTCCTGGCCTATATAAAGGTGCAGGAATCCGCCAATATGGCCCTGCTGATAAGCTCGCAGAGAGCGTTCTTCAAAGCGGCGAATACGAACCATCTGCTCATAAAGCTCAATTTTGTCGTCAGGTGAAAGACCTTGATTAAGTGGGTCAGAAGCAAAACCCTCGTTTTTCGATTGGTTGATTGAGCCTTTACCATCTACTTCAGAGTGCTCATCGTCAGATAAATCCGACTTATCCCTTGGGGTAGGGGGTAGATGATCTAAGTTGGTATCGTGATGGAGTCCTTCCATATAGGCTAATCATTATTCCCTGAAACGGGCTTTGCTTCAATCTTAATTTTGGCAGATTTGTTATCAAAATTAGCATTTATACCCCAAAAGCCTTCCCTGCGCTTATCATAGTAAGGCCAAACCAACTGATGGTCAGTCGGAGGAATGCGCAACGAATTGATTTCTGAACGATGGTAAAACCCAAAATGCCCCTCGCTTATTTCGGCAGGTAGAGCCTCAAGGCAAGGCAGCACCTCAAAGAGAAACATAAGCCAATGTGAGTCGCCCTCATAGTTCTTCTCGGAAACATAACCAAACAAACGAAGATCATCATCAGTAATCTCCAGGCCCAATTCTTCGCAAGTCTCACGTCTTGCACATTCGTAGGGAGATTCACCAATGGACATTTCCAGCTTCCCTCCAGGAGGACTCCATAAGCCTTTATTGGGAGACTTTTTCCTTTGCAATAAGAGAATTCTCGATGTTTGATCTTGTATGAATAAAAGACAGGAAATTTTAAATTGCATTGAATTTATTAAAATCTGTTTTTAAAAAATTATTAAAGCCTATATTCCATGAACCCCGCAAAAGTTTATTCCATATTATTTTTAACAACACTGTTTGCCTTAAATAGAACCTCGGCCAGAGAAGACTTCTTTGCCAAAATTTCAGGAGAACCGAAAATTAGCTTAGAGACACCTGCATGGTTCAGAATTTCTTTGCCTTTCTCTCTTCTCAATCATCCATCTCAGGTTGCCCTTGCTGGCAGAAAGCCACAAAACCTGGAACAAGCTTTCAATCCTGATTTTGTAGATAATTTCAAGATTCGGTTTTTTGTTTGTTTTTCAAATAATTTTAACAAAAAAGTTTTCAGGTCAAATAATTATCAGGAAGCCAATTTTTACGAATATTACGGGTCAGAGGTAGAATTTAGCACCATTAAGATTCAGAGGTCCGTTCAATATGTCAACTTTCTGTTCCCCACATCTATAGCCGAGAGAAATGAATACGGCAGAAACAATTTGGAACCCGTCGGATATGCGGTTGAGTTTTACATTGATGGAGCACCGCTGGAAATGTCCAACTCGATATATTTTGGAAGATACAAGGAGGAGGAAACGCTCGCAAAATTTAAGCAAATGGCGATGGACAATAGTTCTAAAAATAAGGGAATCTTGATTCCAGCTCACTACATTTTTCCCAATCTTGTTCCACCAGGTTCGCATTTCAAAAATGCAAATGGGGGGAAATAGGCGAAAATTTAACTAAATACACTTCCGGTGCCACCTAATAACAAAACGATTCTCAATTTTGGGAATTCACATGTTTCAGCCAGCGTATTCAGCGAGTCAAATGGTTCTCTTTTGCTTTCCAAATCATCAATGGAAACGCTGCATTACAATTTAAACGACGAACAGGCATGGCTGGGTGCATCAATTTCTGCACAAAAAAAATTAATCGAGAGGTTAAACATCAAGGGAAATGTTTACTGCATTCTTCCGGGTAGTATGCTACTGAGCAAAACAATTAGGATACCCCATGTAGAGGCAACCAAACAAAAGAAGATTATCTCCTTCGAATTATCCCAAAAGCTTCCAATTCCATTATCCGAGTTAATCTGGGACTACCTCGTAATAGATGACGATGGTGTGGAGGAAGAGGTTTTGGCCTATGCCGTCAAACCGAATTTAGTTGAAGCCTTTTGCGAAGAATTAATCAAATTAAAGTTAAATCCGGTTCTTTTAACACCTTCTCCAATACTGGATTATAATCTGGTTTCCAACAGCTTGATTGATCCGCAGAAAAATGGCCAAGAAAAAATTCTTACGGTCAATATTGGAGCCAAATCCACCAATTTGCTGTTCATTGACGAAAATGGATTTTTAATAAGGACTATTTCGATAGGCGGGAATATGCTAACTCAAAGCATTTCAGACCAACTGGCAATTCCTTTTGAAAAAGCAGAAAGTTTCAAAAAAAACTACTTTTCAGGACAAATTGCACTAGAAGAAGGTGACCCAAGCTTAGGAATACTGACAAACGCATCCGCCCAACACGTTTCACGCATCAGCCAGGAAATAACGAGGGCACTGCTCCATTACAAAAGAATCAAGAAGGGCAGTGTACCCCAGCAAATATTACTTACGGGAAGGGGAACAATTCTAGGGGGCCTCCCAGAGGCACTGGCTCAAAATCTGCAAATGCCCGTGGCACACTTGAACCCAATGCAGTATGTAACAACTGGAGAAGGTGTGAACGAAGAGATGAAAGCAGTTATACCTTTTATGCTCACGGAATCAACGGGATTGGCGCAGACTCTCCTCGTTGGCTCCCAAAAGCACAAGACTATAAATTTGCTTCCCCGAGATAAAATAAGTGCAATTGATTTCAAAAAGAAATTACCATGGATTGGTGCATCAATTCTTTTATTGTGCCTTTGTCCAGCACCGCTCTTATTGACGGAAATTGGAAGGGGAGAAAAGCTGGAAAAAAAACTTGGTGAGCAAAGTACTGAATTAAGCGATTATGAGTCTGAATTTGAAGCACTTAATGAGAAAAATAAGGAAATGCAACACCTTGCAAAATTAAACAGTATAATATTTTCAAAACAAAGCCAGTTGCAGCAATATACAAGCGGAAACCAAATCATTCTTGAAATTTTAAATTTTCTTCAAGAAGTAATGGATGATCCTGATATTGGAGACCTGTGGTTTGATGAACTTAAATTTAAATCAGATGATTCAAACAAAAAGTTAATCCTGGTAATATCAGGGAGATACCTAGTAAGGATAGGGGAGGATTTGGAAGAGAAGAATAAGTCCGATGCATTAATCGAATTGAACACTCTCAAGCAAAATGTTCTTAACGCTAAGATTGAAAACCACGAGAAATTCAATCAGATAGTTAAAAAAACATTTTCCACCGAAGGAAAGGGTGATTTGTTTAACAAACACTTTTCTTATTTTGAGTATGAATTATTAGTTTCCGAATTATGAAATTCATAAAAAAACATCCCTTGTTCTGTTCTGTTATTACACTTTCATTAAGTCTTTTTGCGGCACTGTTTTTTTTGAAGATTTCAGAAAATAATAGTAACGAGGAACTGATTCAATCGATTGAGGCTGGGGCAGACCAAATATTAACCGTTAAAGAAAGCATAAATGCTCTTTCTTACGTTGAAAAAGATGTTGTTACTTCGGGCGATGATTTAAAAACATTGATTACAAAGCAAAAGAACATTGAAGCTTATTTTAACGCTATATTGCAAAGCGAAAGTAATTTTTACCAGAACCCCAAACATAAATCATCCACCTCCGTAAATGCCAAAATTACCAGATTGTTCAGCCAACTTACCAATCTCTGTGAAAAGAACTACATAAAGCTTGGTAATGAAATAAACCCAAGCACTTTGGGTTCCACAATTGATGCACAAAAGTCCTTTGGATTCGGATTCACCAAATATGATGGTTTTTGGCCGAGTTTTTCTGATAACGAGGTTTTGTTGCTTGGAGTGCAGGCGGATATAATCAAATTAATCTTTGAAAATCTAGCTGGATCCACGGAAGCAAACAGTACTGTGCGGATCATGGAGGTAAGGCGAGAATCTGTTGGGCCTGTAGATGAAAGAAACGTTGGACAAAATATTCTTAAAATAAATAAGGTTGGTCCTTCCCTATTGCGCGAATGCGAAGGCTTGAACAGTCTAGCCATAGAATTGCAAATTAAATGCAAAACAAATGTTTTGAGAAAATTTATCAATAACTGCAAACCACCCCTATTGATCAATTGTATTAATGTATCAACACCATCATCACCAAATACAACCAATAATCCCGCTACACTTGACCCTTTCGCCCCACCCGATTTAGCAACTCCTACGCCCGATCACGTTCCAATTGTGAGTGTTGTGGATTGCGTAGCAGTAATCACTTTCGAATATGTAACATCCATTGACTTTGGTTTGGCTGACATGTTTTCCCAAACCAATGAAGATGTTGATTTTCGCAAACTTTCCGAAGCCTTTCTCGAAGCAACTGGCAATGATCACATAATTACAACGCTCAAAAATGAAAAAGCACTACGATAAAGCACTGCTGTTGGTAAGTTTTATATGTCTAGGCTTTTTTGTCTTAAAGTCTTTAATGCCTGACGAAATTAAGTTGGATTACGCGAATGAACTTGATGATTCCATAAATCTATACGCCACTGACTCACATGTTGCTTTGGAATCAAATTCCGAGTTTGATTTGATGCCCGGGAACTATGTTTTTTTTGAAGGTGAATCAGATACCGTTGCTGCCAAAATTGCCAAGGTAATTTTCAAGGGAAGAAGTCAGGTTTCCATTACCTTAAAAAATGGTAAGATCATTGATGGGAAGTTAAGCTCAAGGGAGGACACCACTTTGGACCAAAGCAATTTAAGATCTTCCTTTACCATGATGGTTTCTCAACCGAAAAGAAAGAGTTCAACACCAGTAAAATTTAGTGATATAGATAAGATTAAAGGTAATGCCGTTTATCTGCTCGATAATGATGTAAAACTATCGGATGTAGAATCTCGAGCCCCCCGATTTTATCAGAGGATAGAATCATTAAAGACCATTTCATCTTTTAAGCCAAAAGTTTGGAAGAATCCTTCTTTGGAAAATAACAAAACTTTTTATGATGTTTTTACGCCACCCCTAATTTACTTGGTTAATAACAAGCTAACGACAAGCTTGCCAACCGTTGAAACTCAGGAACCGTCCGAAGAACCATTTGGCGCAAAAATGGTCGAATTCAAGTATGTGCCCTACAGATTTGTTTTGAAATCCTGGATTGCAAATACACCTACTTTCGAGGACAGGGTTCTTACCGAGAGGCTTGGCAGACCCATTCGCAGTAGAATTGAGGTGGGGACTTTTTATAAGTTAAATAATGATACAAGATTGGGCCAACCATCTCTATTACCCACAACTGAAGACGACAAAAACCGCTCATTTGTAATCCACTCATTTGATATAGAGGAACTTCCGCAAAAGTCAGGGGGCCTTCGCACCGCAGGCATTGCAGTTGTTGAAGATTTTAGGCTAAACAAGGAGCCCTTCAAGGTAAATTCCCTGGAAACAAATGTATGGGCTGGTGAAATCCAATTCACGTTGGCATTTGAATTGGAGGACTTAGAGCTTAAGGAAGAAATTTGTGATCAAAATGACATTGGTAGATCCATCGAATATTATGGTAGAATTTACAAAATAATCTCCATTGATGCGCTCACGAAAAAAATCGTTATTTCAAAAGTTAATCCTCAGCGTCCTAACGAAGAATTTAGGGAATTGTCAGTAATTGATTTATAGATTGACCCTCAAGAATCATTTGTTGGAATGATATCTTCATGCCCAAAACTCGTATCATAAAAATTTTGCCCCTAGTTTTCCTTTTCTTATTTGCCTGGGCTTCAGGGGAAGATTTTCCCGCAGTCACACCCCAGGGTGAAACTCTTGTTGGGGAAAAAGTAGATGCACTTCCGATTATAGATCGGAATACTAACCTGGTAATGCTTCTTGAAGAAATAAGAAGCTTGGTCCGAAAGGGAAATTTGAAGCAAGCGCAGACATTGGCCCAAAAGGCACTGTCTGACATCGATTTAACCGAACAAAACAAATTCTACCTGAATCAGGTCCGCAAGGAGGAGACCAAGATATTTTACGAGCAAGCACAGATAGCCTTTAAGGACGGAGATTATACCTTAGCCAGCCAACTTCTTAGTCGATATCGCGAAAATGTTTCACTGGAACTTTCCGAAAGAAAAATTCAGCGCGAAGCCCAGTTGGCCAATCAAGGGGATAAGGATGCGACTCTTGTGGGCCGGTTGGTAGAGGAATTGGATAAGGCCAAAAAAGACCTTGAGGAAATAAGGGCAAAGTCTGGTTTGGCAGAAGACGATTCCATTCCCGACCTGGAGCGGTTGATGGAAATGGAAAAGGACAAAATTTCCAAGACTACGGTAGAGGCAGAGAGACTGCTTGTTAATGCGAGAAGGGACAGTGCAAGAGGGCAGTATGATGCTGCTCTGGAAAGTATAGACGAGGCCTTGACAAATCTTCCTTCAAATACCGCAACCATTGCTCTCATTACTGACTTATACAAAGCAAAGCAGCAAATCGTTTGGTATAAAATGGGTGAGGCTATGCTAAAGGGGAAGATAGCTCAGGTTCAAAAATTGGTTTTTGACTACAAGACAATAGAGGAATCCCGCAGGAAGGCCGAAACCGAAACACTTGGGGTTGGGGATGAGATTGATTTTGATGCCGAAATCGCCAAAGCCCAGCAAAAGAATATTGAGCAGGCAGAATTGGCTTCTGATATGATCAAGGATGCCAAAGAACTCATCAAGCGCAAAGAATATGCAGAAGCGGATGGCATCTTGTACAAGATCAAAAACTTCCTGGAACCCAGTACGCTTACCTGGCCCATTATTCTTGAGGCAGCTCTTGTCAAAAACAGGATATGGCTTGAAAAGTCTGAAGACGCTCGAAAAATTAAGGATTGGGAGGCTGCAAAAAAACACCTTTCCGAATTCAAAACAGGCTTTTATCAGGACAGGGACATTCAAGGGGACACCCTAAGCTTTGGCAGACCGGGGCTTAAGGAAACCAAAGGAGAAAAGGCATTGGAGAAGGAGCTGGATCTTGCGGATGATATGGAAGGCAGGATAAGAGACGATCAACGGGACCCTTACCGCAGAGACATTACGGAGTATACCCCCAACTGGAAGGATAGAAAGCTAGAGCTGGAAGATATGCTGATGAGAGCGAAGGTTCAATTCATCAATGGGGACCTTACGGGTGCCACTGAAACCTACCGGACCATTGAAACAAAATATTCCGACAATTTGGAAGCCAAGGAGATGCTAAAAAAGATTTCCTCCATGAGACAGCAGGAAAGCTATCTGGGTTATCTAAAAACCCGGCAGGAAATGCTCGAGGAAATAGAAAGAGAGTGGGAGAGGCCAAAGGTATTTGATCGGCAAATTGAAGAAACACAAGAGGCTCAAAGTGAAACAACGGAGCTTGAGAATAAATTAAACCTCATAAAAATTCCCGGTGTTCCCTTCTTTGAGTCGCCATTGGATGAGGTCATGCAAGAGCTAATGAGACAGGCAAAACAATTTGACCTTACCGAGCAGGATCCATCCAAAAAGGGAGTTCAAATTATTGTTCTAAAGCCTGAAGGTGAACCTTTGCCTCCGGTCACAATAACTCTGCAATCACTCGAATTGGGTAAGATGATTCAATTTATTACCGAGATGGTAGGCTGGACATACGACATTCGCGCAGATGCTGTGGTGATATCCAAATCTGGCGGAACCTTCAAGGGCAGACCGCTTGAAACGGAATTTTATGAAATCCCTCAAGGCACGATCAATCGGATGACCGGAGGAACAGGAGGAGGTATGGGGGGCGGTGCTGCAGATCCATTTGCACCACCACCGGCAGGTGGCGGTGGTGCAGGAGATGATACGGGAGTAAAGATAAAGGCATTTCTTGAGGGTGCCGGCATTCCATTTGATGATGCCAAGGGGCACAAGTTTGTCTTTGATGGTTTTCAAATGATCGTCACTCACGATCGCAGGTCACTCGATCTCATTGAGAGAATTTTGGCCAAAATGGACGGGGAGGCTGGAATTCAGGTGGAAATTGAAACAAAATTTCTTGAAGTTCAGGAAGGAGCACTGGACGAAATAACCTTCGATTGGAAATACAGCTTTGGCAATCCCGTTCCAGAGGTTGACCCTGCCACCGGTATGCCAGTGGTCGATGTC
>MDSZ01156598.1_pt1 | contig 13209 bp, 10 predicted proteins | sample 811201 | NCBI WGS metagenome assembly MDSZ01 (sample SAMN05326647, study PRJNA326480) | marine metagenome | isolation source: seawater | place: Indian Ocean: North | collected 2010
AAAAAAAAGGGAGAAAAAAAAAATTCGGAAAAAAATCGGGAAAAAAAATGGCCTCCTCCCGATATGACTTTGACAGCGCGCTGTTGCATGGTCGTCGTCCCAATCATCAACTTTAATAAGAGTCGTCGTCGCGGTCCAAATCTAAACCCTCCTCCCAATACGACGACGACTACCACTACTACTACTACCACCTCGTCGTCGTCGCGGTATTCTTTTTGTCGCACCGGAACGATGAGGATGATGACGACTTTGGCGATGATGCGATGCCACAATCGGAAGAGTCTTTGTCGTCGAGGATTCGTCGGCGTTTTGGCGGTCGCGCGCGCTATGACGACCACGATGGAGAAGAGCAACGCCAACGAGCGTTTCGCGAAGAACTTTGCGTGGCGAAGTCGCGAACGGTTTTGGGTCGGCAACCGCGCGAAGAACTATTCCGCGGTTGCCGCGACGAAAGAAGAGGAGGGAGACGTCGAGAACGGTGGAGCAGAAACGAAGAAAAAAGGCGGGAAAACGAAGAAGACGTTCGCAAACGCGCCGCCGCAGAAAAATAAGTGGGCGCAAACAGCCGCGGAAGCAATCCCTGACCCGACGACGCTGTTGAACTATCGATGCTCTGAAAATTTGTCGGACGCACAAGCGAACGCAGTTTTATCGCCAAATCCGTCTTTCGTGAGAGTCTTAGCCGGCCCGGGAAGCGGGAAGACGCACGTGTTGGTCTCTCGGGTGCAACATTTGATCGAGGATCAAAACGTTTTGCCGGAGAATATTTTGTGCATTACGTTTACGAATAAAGCTGCGAAAGAGTTACGAAATCGTCTGGAGAAAGCGATGGGAGTTGGGGTGAGTCGAGCGATCACGGCGGGGACGTTTCATGCGGTCGCGGCAAGAATTTTGAGGAAACACGTGGGAAAGTTGCACGAAGAGTTGCAGAGGACCTCGGATTTTTCGATTTACGACAGCGACGATAGTAAAGCGTTGATAAGAGATATTTTAGTGGAAAAGTTGGGCCAAACGAAGAAATCGGCGGCGCCGTTGCCGATGAAAAATTTTATCAGTGCCGCAAAGAGTTCGATGAAAACGAGCGTAAACGTAAACGCGAGAACGGCGATGGATTCGGCACTGAGAATGAAAGCGAGAGGAGGAAATAACAATAACGGAGAGGATGACGGAAAAAAACCATCGGCAATGATGACTTCTTCCTCCTCTTCGGGCATAGCATTACTTCGGGAACAGTTTGATATCGTGTGGTCGGAATACGAACAAAAATTGAGGGAGGCGAACTCGTTCGATTTCGACGATTTGCTCTCGGCAGTTGTTTACTTGTTCGAAACCAGACCAGACGCGAAACGATACTTACAAAATCGATGGTCGCACGTGCTCGTGGATGAATTTCAAGATACGTCCTTGACGCAATACGAAATGATCCGTCATATAGGCGAGAAAGCAGAGACTATCTTTGTCGTCGGCGACGCCGATCAAGCCATTTATGGATGGCGAGGCGCTGAGGTGATGAATATCCGTTCGAGATTTGAAGACGATTTCAGAAACGCGCAAACGTTTCGATTGACGACAAATTACCGGTCTACGGCAACAATCGTATCTGCCGCGAGAGCGGTCATTCAGCAATCGGAAATACCGAGCGCGTTGATGTCTTGGGATGCGATTAAAGAAGGCGGACAAGACGTGGCGGTGGTGGAAGCCGGAGACGAAAGAGAGGAAGGCGCGTTTATTGCCACGCAAGTGAAACAGATGTTGAAAGACGCGGGAAAGAAGACGAAGAGTAGTAATAGCGGCAGTAGCAGCAGTATCGATATCCTAGAAGGATTACGAAAAAAAGATATCGCGGTTTTGTATCGCACAAACACGCAAGCTCGCGCATTGGAGGAAGCGTTTGTACGAGCGGGCGTGCCGCACGTCGTCGTCGGTGACCAAAGTTTTTACGGTCGTAAGGAGATTAAAGATTTGATCGCATATTTGCGAGTCGCGTCAAATTCAAGCGATGGCGTGAGTTTGCGACGAATTATTAATACGCCATCGAGAGGCATTGGGGAGAAAACGGTAGAAAAACTCGAGGAGTGGGTGAGTCGATGCGAAGCGCCGTCGCTCGGCGCGGCGTTGTTTGATCGCGCGTGGGCAACGGATGCTGACAGCAATGACCCAGATAATAACATTTTACCGTCTGCTAAAGAGATGGGAATAACCGCGCGGGCGCGCAACTCTGTCCTCGCGTTCGCAAAAACGCTCATACAGATTCGAAAAACGGCAGATACGGTGACGAATCCTGGAGAGGTACTCAAGAAAGTCATCGCAATGACGGATTACGAGAACCACATCAAGGATAAAGACGACGCGAACGAACGATGGAGCCACGTTGCGGAGCTCATTCAACTCGCCACTGACGCGGAAGAAAATCTGGCTGAAAACGATATCGAAGGTGGTGGTACATATGCGAGTAAAAGTCCGAAGACAATTTTATCGGCGTTCTTGGAAGGCGTCTCTTTACTCTCCTCCTCTGAAGCGACACACGGCGACGAAATGTTCGACGACGAAGAAGACGAATCGAGAAAAGAGCGCGCGGATGCCGTTAAATTGATGACGCTTCATGCCTCGAAAGGTGCGGAATTTGACGTCGTTTTTATCGCTGGTTGCGAAGATGGATTCACCCCAAGCGCTCGAGCGAATGAAAGTGCTGAAGAACGCGACGAGGAAGTTCGCTTGTTTTACGTCGGGGTCACGAGAGCGAAAAAGAAACTGTTCTTGTGCCATGCGAACACTCGAAGGCGTTTTGGAGGCAAACCGGAAGTGCGCACTCGCTCTCCGTTTGTCGACGCTATCGCAGAAGCGTTAGGCCAATCCGGTAATTCGAACATTTTGAAACCGAAAGTGCCGAAATCTGCGGCGAAGCCGGCGAGGAAGAACACGTCCACGTTTGATTGGAAAAAACGAATCGTTGTAGACGTGAATGAAAACGGGGAAGAAAAAATCGTTGACGACGAAAAATCGCGCCGCCTTCGTCGCGCTCGTCAATCCGTCGCTAAAGCTACCGGTTTAGATGCGAATTCAATCGAGTTTTAAATCTTGAAAAGATAGTTTGTCGCGACGAGAAAGCTTGAGAGAAAAAGGTAAAACCATTTTCGTTATTTTTTGAAAAGAAAATGGTGCTGTGTTTCCTGTTGTTCACGCTCGCGACCGTCTTGGTATCATCTATAAGCGCACAAGTTGCGCCAAGAGCGACGGATTCTCGCGTGTACGCAGATGTATCGTCATCGAAAGATGGTGCAAAACAGGATGTTCTACACTTTGTACCGTGCTCCGAGAGGAACCTGTTCACATACAAACGTGTTACACACAGAAGACCACCACATCCGGTCAATGCGTGTTTTACCGCGCGTTTACCCGAAAACATCGCGAACAATTGCATTCCCGATGTCGCTCTTTCCTTGGACGGTAAAATTATGGGCGCAGACGTATTTCGGGTATTCGATTATGTGGACGTTCATTTCCAACTAGAGTTTCCGTGCGCTTCGTGTGAACTCGAAATTAAAGTCGACTGCCTCTCTGGCGACGACGAATCTGCCGTCCAGGGTAGATTTAAAACCATATTCACGACTGTTTGGGTTGAAACGGTTTCAGTCAAACCGACTTTTTACAATCACGCTGCGTCTCTCGCCATTGTCCAAGCCGAAAAGGAATCCAACGAAACTCTCACCGAAGAAGAAAAGTTGGAGATAAAGAAAGAGTTGATCCAAACCTCCGTGACGAAGTGGCCGTGTACGGAAGAGAAAGTCGAATGTGATGAAAACGGTGTACCGACGCACGAGTTACCGGAAGATTTAAAAGACAAAATTGAGTACGCCGAATACATGGAAGGAATGATCGAAACGAATAAGACAGTCACGCCGTTCCATTCAGTACCGGACTATATCCGCAACCGCTTGAGCTCGTATTAATTAAGAAGTCCTTTTCGTTTACGATGTAAATGTGCTAGCACTTAGTAAAAGTGTATAATAATACAACCTAAAAAAGAACGCTTTTTCCGCGTCTTTCTACGCGCTAATTATTAATACTATCGGCGGTGAAATCTCTCTCGACGGTGAAAGTGCCGATACATTCGACGAACCATTCGAGGAGCATCATTGCGACAACAAATACTCCAAGGCCTCCTCTTGGTTAAAATTACACTTCGCCAACGCCCTCTCCGCATCTTGCTCCCCAAACCCCATCTCCATTAACTTCACGACCTTCGGATCTTTCGCCTGTTCTATCTTCTGTCCTTCCTTCGCGTACTTCTCCGTCCACTCCTTCGCTTGCGCGTCAAACTGCGCGCGGTTCGCCACGTACATTTTCGCCACCACCGCGTCTTGCGGATCGTCCGGTTCTGCTGCCGCCAGCAGCGCTTGTACCGAGAGCAGCGCCGTCTTAATCGTCAGCGCTGGTGTCCACTGATCTTTCAACACGTCTAGACATATCGCGCCGCTTTGCGACGACACGTTCGGGTGCCACACTTTGGTCAAGAATTTCATCTTTGGCGGTTCGAATGGGTACGCGTTCGTGATGTGAATGTCGACTAAAAACGTCCCGCCTTGGTACGGCGTCTCAAACGGACCTGTCGCGAAGAAGAAGAAGAAGAGAGAGAACCACCGCGTTTTGGCGCGAGTTAGTATTACGGTCCAAACGACACGCAACGACGACGATGATGATGATGTTTTGGATCTCGTTACACCACACGCGAAAAAAAACACTAAAAAAGACATCATCATCCCGATTATGAGACGCACCCGTGATGGTCCCGCGCATGTGCGCCAGAGAGTCGCCGACGAGTTCCACCGACACGCCCGACGCCCCGTCGGATGCGATTTCGCGCAGTTCCTTCGAGACGCGATTCGTGTCCATGATTGATGATTGATGTTTGATGATGACGACGATTTTTTTTTTGACGTGCTGCGCTCTTTTTTTATTTATGGGGGTGAAGTGAAAACAAAGCGCAGTATCATTTTTATCGTCTCCTTTTTTGTATCATTTTATGTACCACCATTTGCCTTTTTTTTTTTGGTATGTCCATACACATATTTGAGGACTCCTTCAGTGCACAACAGAGGACTCCTTGTGAGTGCGCACTTGGGACTCCTCGTTTGTGTGAGTGCGTGCAAGGGACTCCTCTTTTTTTGCATGTATTCAAAGGGAGACACAACAACAACAACAAAAAAAAAGAGGGAGAAAAAAGACACACAAAAAACAAGAGAGAGAGAGAGAGAGGAGAGAGAGAGAGAGAGAAAGAGACGACTTTTTGGTTCTCTTTTGTGACCATGAGGACGGCGACGGCTGGGACGACAGGGAGGAGTAGCGCTCCTCCTTCTCGTCCAATACTCGGAGGAAGAAGAAGAAGAAGGAGGACGTCGTTGAGATTCGGAGGAGGAGGAGGAGGAGGAGGACGACGTTCCACTTTTTTTTGTGCAAAGACATCATCATCATCATCATCATCGGCATCGATGAGGAGGACGGAAGAGTTCGTCGCGTTCGCGATAGAACTCGCGGAAGCGGCGAACGCGGAGACGATGAAATACTGGCGTCGAACGACATCGTTCTCGATCGAAACGAAGACGGACGAGAGTCCCGTCACGGTGGCGGATAAGAACGCGGAATCGAAGATGCGAGCGTTGGTCAAGAGTCGATATCCGTCGCACGCGATATTCGGGGAGGAACACGGGATCGAGGTAGGGGTCGAGAAAAGCGGGGCCGAGGACGGGCACGAGTACGTGTGGGTGTTTGATCCAATCGATGGGACGAAATCGTTCATCACTGGGAAACCTTTGTGGGGGACGTTGATCGCGTTGTTGAGAGACGGCGAACCGGTGCTCGGCGTGCTCGAGCAACCGGTGTTGAAGGAACGATGGGTCGGGTGTAAAGGAACGCAGACCACGTTCAATGGGGTTCCGATTTCTGTTCACGGAGATGAAAAGAAAGAGTTGAAAGACGCGTTGATGTATTCGACGACTCCTCTCATGTTTTACGACGAAAACGAAACTCGATACGAACAGTTGAAACGCGACGTGAAAATCCCAATGTTCGGATGCGATTGCTACGCGTACGGTTTGTTAGCCTCCGGGTTTTGCGACATCGTCTGCGAAGCCGATTTGAAACCCTACGATTACATGGCATTAGTACCGATAGTTTTAGGCGCGGGAGGTAAAATGACCGATTGGGAAGGCGAGGCGTTGAAGTTTGTCGTGGACGACGACGGCGGAGACGCCGCCGCCGCGCGAGGGGCCCCTCCGTTTCAAGGCGAAGTCTTGGCAGCGGCGAGCGAACGTTTGTGGAAGGAAAGCGTGCGCAGTTTGCGGACGAAAGCATGATAAAAGCGATGTGCGAAGCGATGGGCTTTTACGACGAACGAGATAGATTGGATGTGTAATTGTAGTATAGAGTTTTTATTGTTGACACACACATTTTTTTGTTCTTCTTCGTCCAACAGAAAAAGCGCTCCGTTTTTTTTGTACCCAAAAAGAAAAAGGGAATAAGCGGGACCAAATTTCGTCACATTCGAGTTCGCTTGGCGCGAGTGGTCACCACCACCAGCCGGTCGCGAAGCGCGTTTTGTTTGGGAACGACAAAAAAAAATGGTCAAAGTACGCGTTCTCGTTCGAGTCGTCTCGTTTCTTCGGTCGCGCGAACGCGCTTTTTTGTCGGACGATGTCGTCGTGCCTTTTCGGTTAAAAACGATGAAAAGGGAACAACAAAAGACGCCAAACGACGCGCGCCAGAAGCGTTCGAGGGGCGACGCGACGGGAAAAAGTCGACCGCGAGGCCACGCGAAGACAGCGAGCGCATTTACAGACGACATTTTTTCCTCGGACGACGAAACAATTAAAGCGCGTTCGGCACAAAACGCGTTTCTCGGAAACGTCTTTACAGCGCCGCTTTTGGGTCGGGATTCCCGATGGTGGCGTTTCGGGACCGCTCGTTTTAAAGCAAGAGCTGACCTTTATCTGTATTTCTCTCTCTCTCTCTCTCGCAACAACCGCTTAAAAAACACACAACAAAACAGATTGGGAAAACCAAAATCTCGCTCCCGCCGCCGAAGGAAATCGCGAAATACGCGTGCTACATCTTCGGCTTGTGGGCCTTCGTCGCCGGCATGTTCGGCGCGTTATTGTCCATCTCGGTGCAAATGCGCCGGTATAAATACCGGTCTTTACCGCAAAAATTTATCGGCAAATTTAAATACGGCGATAAGGCGGATATAACGTACCCGACATATTCGCGTGGGTTGTATCCATGGATTGCGTCGGAATGCTCGTTGACAAAGGATAGTAACCCGAATAGCTATGTGAATAATGATGTGACGTTGTGGCCGACGTGCGTGCCGGCGGACACGGTGAACCCGAATGGGTTCCCCGTCGACGCGACGTGCGGGAAGCCGTGCCAAAATCCGTAGGTTTAATTAAAGACACGTATACATTATTAATTTCAACTGGTACCATACTACTACTATAAACTAAATACATAATGCCAACGAGCACTTTTATTTTCACCAACTAACAAGCCTGGAATCGACTCGAATCTAATCCAGTCATAGGCTGTCGTCCTTGGCCGTCCACCATCCTCGTAATTTTCTCCCCGTCGTTCAAAATCTCCACGCCTTCGCTCGTATTTCCGCCACACCCTCGACTCATACCAACGTCCACTCGTAACACTTTTCCATCGCAGGCTGCCGTGGCACCACCACCGCCTTTTTGAATCGTATGTCCGACGACCACTCTCTCCACGCCTGGTAAAAAACGCAACGCCCTCGACAACTTGGAGCAGTCGCATCTCTCTTCCTCTGTATGCGCGTAATCCCTCGCCCAAACGATGCTTTGATCGGATTGCACGTGGGATGGAGGCACACCTCTTGGGTTTTCTGCGTTGAGTGCCCACTCGCGAATGTCTTTGTTGATGTTCTCTAACCCGTACAACGCGTGATGTTCTAAAACGCCTGCATGGACAAACAACGTCGATCCGACTCGTTCGGCGACATTTTTTCCGGCGAAGAACCGTTTCGTGAACTCGCCTCCGGGACACAACGCCTTCCACCGATTAATCGAATGCACGTCGTCTTCGCGTATCCAGCTCGGAAGTTTCTCGTGTCTCTTCTCTCCGGTTTCGTACGCGCACCAATTCGTTTCCTTCTTCTTCCGATATCTTCTCTCCATTTGCTTCTCGCTTCCGAAGCACATCTTTTTCATCTCCATACCAATCTTTTGCCGATCTCGCCATCGAGTAAAATCCGCGCACCCTTCCCTTTGCGCGTACCTGAATCTACCCGCAATATTCAATGTCTCGTGATTTCCTAATATCCTAACTAATTCGCCTCCGCTTCTCTCCGCTTCCTCTCCGATGCGTTCGAGAAAGTACATCACGGCGACTTCGTCCGGTCCTCTATCTAGCTGATCTCCAACTTGAACCACTGTTGTTTTACCACCTATCCATTTATCGTTCGAGTCTGTTAACTCGCACGCTCGAAACGCTCTTTTCGTCTTCTCCAAGTCCCCGTGTAAGTCACCGATGGTCACGACTCGCTCTCTCCCTTCTCTTGGCGTCGTCGTCGCCATCGTCATCACATCCTGTCCTCTTTTCCTGCCATCATCATAATCCTTTTTCACCGAAGAAGGTCCCGCGCGAGACGCGCACCCGGCGCCGCCTTGCGCGTGCAGCGTCCCCACGAACGCGTCCACGAACGCGTCCCACACGTTTCCGATGTCCTCGCACGCCGCTCCGTGCTTCTCCACCGGTGCTTTCCCGAAGAGCGACGACGCCCAATCGGTCGTCGTCGCTTTTGCCTTTCGGAGTTTTGTTTTCCAATCCGTCGTCGTCTCTCGTTGTTGTTGTGCGAAATACCCCTTCATCATCATCATCGGGAGTTTGTTTCTCTCGTTTTCTTCTCTCTTTCAAAAAAGCGATTCGAGAACGACGACGAGGAGGCACGGAACTGCCGTCGCGCGTCGCCCAAAGTAAAGCGCGAATGAAGTGACAGATTTGTTTTCAAATTTTATTCTTTTAGTAAATTCTATTGCACAAAATAAAATGTGTCTCTCTCTACTACGGCTTTGACGCCTCGTCGTCGTCCGCGCACGTCAAACCATCCAACTTCTCCTCCAACGCGTCCAAATCTTCTCCGTAGGTCTCGATCAACTCTCGGAACAGAAAGTCTTTTTGCCGCTCTTCCAAGCCGAGAACTTCCAACAAGTCGTCCATTTCTTCCTGCGCGTCTTTGAGCGCGGTCGCTTTCTCGGCGTCGAACTGCGCTCGCAATGCGTCTTCGCGCGCGGCAAAATCCTGTTCGGCGTCGCGCAATCCCTGGACAATGCCGGCCTTTTTGGCATTTTCGAGGAGTTGGGTGGTAGTTTCCGCGTCCGATTGGTTTTCGAGTCGAGCTTTGCGAAGAGATTGGAGTTCCTCTTCGGCTTCGGCGAATTGGTTTTCGACCGCTTGGTACGCGGAGGCGAGCGATTTGAGCTCTTCGGTTTTCTCACGAATGATGTTTGACTTGAGTTTGATTTCGCGCTCGAGTTGCGCGATACGAGGGTCCTCTTTTTGTTGTTGTTGTTGTTGTTGAGAAAAAGGAGGAGGAGGAGGAGGGGCGAGAGGTGCTGATGGTCCTACTGCCTCTTGGACGGGCGCGGCAATGACTGTCGCTGGCGCTTCGGTGTGCGCACGAGTGTTTGCGACAGTTTCTGCGAGTGTTTTGTTTCTCTGCCTTACCGCGCGTAACTCACTATCTAACTGTTCGCAAGTTGATTTTAATCTTTTCGCGTACGCCTCCGTATCCTCGCCTTCTTGCAAATCAAATGGCGATATTTTCGTGCCGTTTATACCATCCGAACCGTTCGCGTTCGAATCCTTCGTCGATTCGCCGCCATATAATCGAACGATGGCTTTGCGCACTTCAGGTTCGAAGCGCTGAATGAAATGCGCCGTACTGTAATCGTATGCGTTAAAATCTTTGTTAGGCGTGGTACCTGTCGTCTCACTCCCACTTGGAGACGTCGATTCGGCGAGTAAAGCAGCCACAGTCGCTCTCGTCACCGTCGGCGGCGGTTTTGGCGGGAGCAGCGCTCTTTTGAAATTGTCCGCGTGCATGGCGTGTTCAATCGCTGCTAAGAAATCGTTCGTTCCAATTCGTCTGGCAACCACATCGAGCACGTTAGATGCAATCGCGTAATCTTGTTCGCCGTAGTACGCTAAACAACAACCTAAACACACGCATGCGAGTGTTCGAACGTCTTCTAACGAAGAATATTTGGCTAAATCACTCAAGGTTGGAAGATGCGACGCATCCGAGGTGACGAACGAGTGCACGGCTAAAGCGCAATCGCTTAACCACGCGATCAGTAGTCGCAAGATAGCACACTGCAAACTCCCGCTCGCGTCGTCCAATTTCTGCGCGATTGCGAGCGAACGGACGCATCGTGGGAGTAAAAGTTCCGCAGACTTTGCCGATCCCAATTCCGAGAGCGGTTGTAAATTGACTCTCAACGCGCGCATTTTCGCGTCCTCGTTATCTTCAAGCATCGATTTCAACGCAATCGTACTCGCGTAACTTTCTATGAAGTGTTCTTTCTTTTCATCCTCGGAAATGAAACCTCCCCCGTGGGAAGAAGAAGTGGAGGATGTCGACGTGGCTCTCAACATGGCGCGAGCGAACAAGCCCCCTAAACTCGTCTCACCCGAAAATTCGTCACCGTCCTCTTCATTTTGGTTGTTTCCATCATCAAATCCACCTAATCCAGTTGGTGCTAACGTGCTCACGAGTAAGATTTGTCCATCCGTGTTCCCTCTCACGGCACTTTCCAAGGTCATGAGCGCTGCTTCGCGTTCCGATTTCGTTGCTACCTTCAACGCCGTACGTCCCAACGCCAGCAAAGCCGGTTCGGGACCACCGCTCCCTTTCCTCATCTCTCTCGTAACTTCCGCGGAAAATAATCGCGCTTGATTCGCATCGTGAAAATCCACCGCATCTCTCAAAGCTCGCAACGCCGCCACGCGAATGGCCACCGATTCTACCTTGCCATTTCCGAGCGCGCACGTACACAACGCCTCGATCCCACCTCTCGCCGCTAACTCTCCTCGGTTTGTATCTCGGTTATCCTCTAAATTTGACAAAATCATCTCTCTCGCTTCCACGTCTTGCGAAAATTCACTATCTTCCTCCTCGGGTAAGTTTACCGCACCGACTAATAAAGATACGGATTCTAAAGCGCACAAGGCGTTGGCGGCTTTCTGCGCCGGGTACGAAGCTGCTCCGACGTCCGATCCAATCTGTCTCTCTAACCCTTTCAAAAGCTGCACTAACTTCCCCACGCACCCGTTCTCTCGAAACAACGACTGCGCTAATGCATTCCCTCTGATCAAGTTATTGCACAATTCCAAGCAATCCTGAACAACAATCCCGCCGTCTAATCCGTTCGAGATGCTCTCGCTACCAGCATCATCTCCCGATGAGGACGATTCATCTCGTATGATATCAAACGCCACCTCAAACATCCCTTCAAACGCCACTAACTTTTGAATCTCGCTGTGACCTTTCGTACATCTCGCCAATAAAAGTAACGTTTCGTTCCTCAACACCTCGCTCTTTTCTTTCCTCGGCGAACAACTGTTCACGAGTACTTCCGACGCCCCCGGCGATTTCACGATTTCCTCTTGTACCTTCCTTCTCGTGTTTCTTCTGCTCGACATCGCGCACAGAATCTGCGTCGCGTGATATTTCACGTAAAAATCGTTCGACGAAATCATTTGCAACAAGCTAAACACGTTCGCGCTCTTCGCGCATAACGCTTCTCGATTCAGTTCGCTTGCCGTTCGCGGAACATTCACATCATCTTCCTCGTTCTCCTTCCGATAATGTTGCGTCCTCTTTTTCATCTTTCCCTTCTCCTCCAAAATATCTCTTTCTTTCAATATCTTCAAGTCTTCTTCGTGCTCCATCGTCACAGCGGCGACCAACACCTCCAACGCCGCGTGCGCCGCTTCGCTCGTCTGCGCTTCTTCTTCTCCCTTTCTCGTGTCATTCTGCTCTTCCAATAAGCAGTCAAAGATGACATCAATCCCTCCAACTTTCGCTAACAGCGCGTGCGATGGTCTGCTTTCTCGCATGCAATCTCTCAATTGGTTCAGCGCGTCCAGTTTATCTTCCATTAAGATTGAATCCGACACGCGTTCGAGCAAGTCGATGGTGTTCGACTCGTCTTCGGATTCGAAACCATTCGCATTTTTCAACGTCGAAGGCGCGCCGAGGACGATGTTTTTCGCCACGCCAGCCACGGCGGAGCGGAAACCCATAACGCGTTGGTATTGGTATCCCTGTCGTTTGGATGGTGTCTCGGTGAATGACGACTCGCACGAGCCCGCGTGGTGGTTTTGAGAGTGCTCTCTTGGAAGAGTGAAGATTTTGTCACATTATTCAACGGCTTTTTACATACCAGTAGTAGTTGGTACAGAGTGGAAAACGATATGGACGCGCGTCTATCTTTCTAAGCATTCATCTAGGACTATTTTCTTTCTTTCTTTCTCTCTCTCTCTCTCTCTATATATATATATATATAGAATACACATATATATTCACGTATACTTCTCAGTGACGACGATACCCGAATGAGGAGGACGGATGACTGTTCCTTCCGCCGTCGCGCGGCTGAGGAGGACGGCGACGAAAGTCTTCGTTTCCGTATCTATTCTCTCGGGAACTCCCGTGTTCGCCTTCTCGCTTCTTTTTCAATCGCTCTAACGCCAACGTTTCTCTCTCTTTCTGCGTCAATTGCGGCGCCTTTTTCTCTTTCCTTTTGTAATCGTTCGGATCTTCCTCCACTTTTCTCTTTCTCTGTTGCATCTGTTCGATCGTCTTCTTTCGGTTCGCTTTCGAAGCGAGCGTCTTCTCCTTCGCCGTTCGCGTCATCACGTCCACCCACGTTTGGCGCCAAACGTCATCGTCTTCTTCGTGTCGTTTACCGTCGAAGTGATACCCGAGCACGTTCTTCGCGTTCCGTCCGAAAAAATACCCCACCCGTTGTCCTTTCCACGTTTTTTCCGGCATCGTCTTCGCCGCGTCCTCCCTTTGAAGAAAGTCCCATCTTTGCTCTTCTTCCCTGAAATCCACGTCCGAGCTTCCAAACGTTTCCCCGGACTTGTCGTGCGTGCGGTGAAATCTCGAGTGCGCGTTTTCCTTCTCTC
>MDSZ01163167.1_pt1 | contig 13207 bp, 12 predicted proteins | sample 811201 | NCBI WGS metagenome assembly MDSZ01 (sample SAMN05326647, study PRJNA326480) | marine metagenome | isolation source: seawater | place: Indian Ocean: North | collected 2010
AAATACTTAAAAAATATAACACCTTTCCAACTATTTTTGTGAATCCAGGTTTCTGTGGAGAAAAAGTCTATTACCGAGTATTATTATCATGTATTTATAGTAGAAAAAAAGTTAATAAATTAAGAGAAATATTCAAAAGACAATTTTCACAAATCTATTGGTCTGATTGTGATGATACATTTTTCAACCAAATAAAAAAAAAGTACTTTCCTTATGAAACTGAGAGAGTAATAGAGCAGTTTTATTCAGATGAAATAGAAGAAAAAATTAATATGAAGGTTCATTATAATTTAGAAGACTTAAGATTCTTAGTAAAAAAGGGTTGGGAAATAGGGAACCACACTTGGAGTCATATGCAACTCAACTTTCTCAAAAGTATTGATGTAAAAAGTCAAGTGAAATCAGCTGAAAATTTTTTTCAAAAAAACAATATTAAAACTATACCCTGGCTATCATATCCTAATGGAAGATCAAATTTTGTGAATAATTCTATAAAAGAATATTTAAAAAATTTAGATTATTATGGAATTTTTGCGGGGGGAGGTATAAATCGTTTATATAGTAAAACAGAATGGTTAAGAATTCCCGTCGGCAACGAAAGTAAAGAAGATTTTTCTAATAAAGTTTTCAAAAACTCTGAAGCAACAAATGAAATTCTAGAAAATTTCCCTTCCAGTTTTAATTAATCTTATTTGATATTTCACTATATAAGAATACCTATAATTATGTCTAATATCTTCAACTTTAGTTATGGACACTACCCAGATAATTATGGGATTTTAAAATGTAGGAGAAACCTTCTTTTTTGACATTTTTCTCATTCCCATAATTACCTACTACTATTTATAATTTTTGTGTGTTCAACTGTGTGTTTTTTTTATATTAATGTATAATTATTTTGGATTGTGGGCGATTGGTGGAATTGGTAGACACGCTAGACTCAAAATCTGGTTCTCTTCGGAGAGTGCGAGTTCAAGTCTCGCATCGCCTACCAGCTGGGTTTTAGGCGGATTTGATTTGAAAAAATTAATTATTAAAATTTACAGTAAAAAAAATATTTTTATTACATAATATTATTCATTTCTTAATAATTTATATGCATTTAGATTTAAATATTTTCTGTTTGAAATTAGTAAAGTGAATAACAAAACTAGTAAGAATAAACTAGAAATAATAAATATTTTTGAAAAAGAAAAATACCAATTAATATCAAAAAAATTTGTAATAAAAATGTAGGCAAATATCATAGCAAATAATAAAGAGGACAAAATCATAGGTATTGAAATTATTAAAGATTCTAGTACTACCAACTTAAAAATGTTAGATTTGTTTAACCCTAAAATTCTTAAGACTAGATTTTGATAAACTTTTAGACTTCCAATTACACTAATAGCATTAGATATTACAAATAGTCCAATTAGTATTATCACTAATGAAATCATAATACTTGAGACAAACAATTTATTAAGAAAATTCTTTGTCTTGTTAATATATTCAGAAACTTTTATATAGGTTACATTTGGTAATTCTTCTAATAAATTATTTAGACTTATCAATTCCTCGTCTTTAAATTTTGCTGTTGACATAAATTCATGAGGGATTTCATTTGCATACTTTGGGTTGAACAAAATTGCAAAATTAATATTTAAATCTTTGTAATTAACTTTTCTAAAATTAGTAATTATCCCAGAAACTGTGTTTCCATAAACATTAAATGACATAGAGTCACCTATATTTAATCCTAAGTTATTTGCAACTTCATGATCTATCGAAAGCTTTAAATTCTTGGTTTCATCTTCATCCCACCACTTACCCTTTACAATGGGATTATTTAGCGGGGGATCTTTTGACCAAGAAATTCTTCTTTCTCCATTAATAAACCAAAAACTTTTATTTTTCTCGTCTATTATTTCTTTTGGTCTTCTATTATTAATTTTCTCTATCCTTGCTGTTATCATTGGAACAGTCATCTGCTTTACTGTGCGATCAATCTTATAAATCTGTTTTAAGAATAAGTTTAATTCATTTTTTTGTATTCCTAAGAAAAAATAATCTGGTGCATTTTCTGGTATTGAATTATTTAGTTCTTTATTAATATTAGTAGAAAAAATTCCTAAGAAAAATAATGTAGTCAATCCTAAACCCATTGTCATTATTACTATTGAGTTTAAACTACGATAACTATTTAAATTTTTTATCCCCATTTTTAAGGATAAATTTTTAATGTCTTTAATTTTATTAAGAAAAGAAATATAAATTTTTGACAAATAATAATAGAAAAAACTAATAATAATGAAAAAAAAGAAGAAAACTCCAGTTTGAAATGGCTTAACATTAAAAATACAAAATGTGAAAATAAAAATTAGAATAAATAAACTGATTTCTAATATTGATTTCCTATTATAGATTAAACTTAAGTGTGAATTACTATTTCTAAATAAATCAGCTACATCTATTTTGTCAATAGTATTGAAGACAGGTTTTGCAAAAATAAAAAAAATGATGATACTAAAAAATTGGATGAGTGATAATTCATAAAATTTAAACCTGAAATCTAACTCAATATTAAGAAATCCTAGGACTGTGTTATCTAAAAAAGAAATAATAAATAAACTTAAAATATAAGATAAAAATGAACAAAAAATCAAAACTATAATAGTTTGTAAATAATATAACAGTTTAATATTTTTAGAACTTAACCCTAATGATTTGAATATTGCTATATTTAATTGGTTACTACTTAGTAATGAAAATAATGAGTTCGTTAAACCAATTCCTGAAATTAAAATCGCTGATGCAGAAATTATAGACAGAAAAAAAATGAAATTTTCAATAGCTTTTTTTAGGTTTTCACTTAAATCATTTGGATATTTGATAATTAAATCTTCGTTCTTAATGATGTCACTTATTTTCTTTTTATTATTTTTGTGTAACATTTTATATTTGTAATTAATAAAGCTTCCTAAATTATTTATGTTTAGCTTCTTAAAACTTGATTGGTTAATTATTGCTAGATCACCAAAAAGAAAAAACCCTCCAATATCAGGCAAACTATTTATAATACCAATTACTTCAAATGATATATTTTGAATCGTAATTTTATCACCAAGCTCTAACTCAAGATTATTTTTTATACTTTTATCAATTAAAATTGAATGAGAAGTATTTTTCAGTTTTTGAAGTGAATTGATAGGTTCGATATCCACCTCTCCAACAAGTGGATAAAAATTGTCAACTACCTTTATTCTTGTTGTTTTACTTTTTTTATTAGCTGTTTTAAGTATAGAGCTGAATTCAACAACCTCAGTTATAATAAAGTTTTCTTTTAATTTTTTTATATAATTTGAATTTAACACCTTACTCTTTGTTGATATTTCAACATCTCCTCCAAGAAGATCTCTTGAATTTTTTTTGATTTGTTCTTCAATAGTATTTTTCAATATTGTAATTAGAGAAAAAATTAATAAGCTAATAAAAATTGTAAAAAAAACCTTAAAAATTTTTGATTTGTTTTTGTAAGTCTCATTTATTAAAAATTGAAAATACATAAGATTAGTCATTTTAAGTTTTGATCTTACCATCAACTAACTTAATTACTTTGTCGCACTTTTTGGCTAATTTTTTATCGTGCGTTACTAGAATTAAGCTAATTTTTTTTTTTTTTGAAAAGTCTAATAATAAATTAGTAACTATCTCTGTATTTTTTATATCTAAATTTCCTGTAGGTTCATCTGCAAGAATAATTTTTGGATTAAATGAAATTGCTCTAGCAATTGCAACTCTTTGTTGTTCCCCACCTGATAGTTCTGAAGGTAAGTTATTTTTTCTTTCTGCCAGACCGATATTTGATAGAATTTTACAAGCTTTTTCTTTTTCTTTCCTAATCTCATTTATTTGCATAGGAAACATAACATTCTCAAGGGCAGTATAATTTGGTATTAAGTAAAATTGCTGAAAAATTAATCCAATATTTTTTTTTCTTATTTCAGTTTTTTTTTCCTCACTAATTATTGAAAGATTATCATTTTTGAAAAAAATTGAACCTGTTGATGGATTCTGTAAACCTGACAATAACATCAAAAGACTAGTTTTTCCCGAGCCACTCTCTCCTATGATTGCAATTCTCTCATTTTTTTTTATTTCTAAATTTATATTTTTTAAAACCTTGATATTATTTCCGTTTAAATTGTAATCAAGGTTAATGTTTTCTAATTTGTATAAATTTTTCATTTTAAAAATTCTGATTATCCTTTTTCTTGGGCTAAACTTTATACCATCAAAGGTTCATTGTAACCAAAAAATTGCGTTATTTGGCGATAGCCTAATGTCTGGTTATGGATTAGATGAACAGTTTCATTTATCTAATGTTTTAGAGACAAATCTTAACGAAAATGGATTTGATGTCAAAGTGATAAATGCTAGTGTCTCTGGAGATACAACCTACGGAGGGCTGAATAGATTGAATTGGTTACTTGAAACAACAGAAATAGATATCGTAGTTTTATGTCTTGGTGCAAATGACATGTTAAGAGGTATAGATCCTTCAGTGATAAAAGAAAATTTAAAAAAAATTTTACTAATTTTAAAAAAAAAAAAAAAAAATACTATTAGCTGGCATGTTATCCCAAAGTGCATACGGAGAAGAATATAAAAATAATTTTAATAAAATATATCCTGAACTTGCTAGAGAATTCGATACTACTTTTTTACCATTCTTGTTAGAGGGTGTTGCTCTAAACCCCGAATATAATTTAAATGATGGGAAACATCCTAATCCTAAGGGGGTAAATATAATCAGTTTGAATTTATTTAAAAAACTGATAAATCTATTAAAAAATTAACACCATTATATAGTCTGAGTGTAAAAATAAAAAAATTTTAAATTATTTTGGTTAATTGAATATTAAAATTTTATAGACTAATATGTTTTTAAATTAGATAAAATTTATGACTGATGCTTTACTTTTAAGTTTACCTTATTTTGACAGAAGATTTCATGTACATAAAGAAATGCAGTCAGGTATTGGTTATAAGAAAATGAGAATTGGTAATCTTAATAAAAAATTAAAATTATATCCTATCTGCGATTTACTTTATGCCGCATCAGTCTTAAAAAAACAAAAAATAAATTTTTATTTAGACGATGATCAGTATTTTGAGTCTAAAAATTTTGATCAGTATTTCCTAAGGTTAAAAAAGAATGTATCTAACCCTAAAATAATTTTTATAAGAACTAGTATTGGGACTTTGGTTTCCGATATGGATATTACTGAAAAATTAAAACATAAATGGCCTTCAGCAAAAATATATTCTTATGGTCCGGTATTTTCATCCAGGGATGTTATGGAATTCATTAAAAAAGAGAAAGTTTATGATGGGATTATTGAAAGTGAAATAGAAAGTGTCATTATTGATATACTTAAAAAAAAAAAAGTTATTGCAGGTTTTCATGAACTCAAAGGAGATATTTATATTAATAAAAATAGTGAAGTAAAATATACTAATATGGAAAATTTACCACCTCCATCTTATGAATTGGTAGACTATAAATCACTTGATTTCCTGATAATTCAAACACAAAGAGGGTGCCCAGTCGGATGTTCCTATTGTCCTTACTTTTTATCACAGAAAAATAAATTTAGGGCTAAAACTCCTGAAACCGTAATTAAAGAAATTAGTTTTTTGGTAAAAAGATTTAAAATTAAAAATTTTGTAATACACGATCCAATACTAAGTCTAGATAAAAAAAGACTTATAAAAATTTGTGAATTAATGATTAAAAGAAGGATCATTATCAATTGGGAATGCGAGACACATCTTAATCATGTGGATATACCACTTTTATCTCTGATGAAAAAAGCTGGTTGTTCAAAAATGTCAATGGGAATAGAATCAGCTAACTCTGATGTTTTAAACACTGTAAATAGAAGATTCAAAGATTGGAGTAAAGCAAAGGAAATAATACAGTTTTGTAAAAAAATTGGGATTAAAAGCAGAGGATATTTTATTCTTGGACTACCCAAAGACAGTGTTAAAGGTAGTTACATGTCAATTGAACTCTCAAAATTTTTAGATTTGGACGAAGCTAATTTTAATTTGCCTATACCAATTCCTAATACCGACCCTTATAATATGGGTGTAAAATCTAATCTCATTGACCTACAATTAAAGAAAAAGAATCCTCGACTTTTTTTTGATAGTTTATCTAAACATAATTGGGACTATGATTACTCATTAAGTGAAAAAATTTCTAAAAAACAACTTCAATATTTATTTAGAGTTGCAAATCCCTCTTTTAATATTCATAAAAAAAAAAAAAAGTTGGATATAAATAAACTTAAGATTATCTTTTATAAATTTTTTATATCTCTGGAGGGTTTTATGAATCCTATTTTGAAGTTTAAATGAATAAACTGATAATATTAACAGGTTCTAATGGATACTTAGGAAAAAGATTATCTAAAAAAATACAATTACTCGAAAATACAAAATTAATAAAAGTTACAAGTAAAAAAGCTAAAAGCAAACCAGACACCTATACTGTCGATATCAAAAATCCAAACTCAATAATTAGATTTTTCAAAAAAATAAGAAAAACTTATGGCGAGCCTGACATTTTAATTAATAACGCTGCAATAAATAATAATAATAAGTTCTCTAATTTTATCTTAAATTCTTGTGATAAAAGAATTCTTGAAACTTATTTAGTTAATTCTTATGGGACTTTATTATTTATAAAGTATTTTTTAAGAAATAACTCTAAATTGGTTCATAACAGAAAAATTATTAATTTGCTGACACGAAATGTAATTTTCGGAGGAACAAGACATGTAGACTACATATCATCAAAAAGTGCTTTATATAGTGCGTCTAGAACCTTATCAAACGAATATAAAGATATAAAGTTCTTGAATTTACTCTGTGGTCCATTGGGTTTTGAAAAGGGTCAGTTAGCTCCCGACTTAATTTCGGAAAAAATAATTAGTTTGTTTAACTTAAAAATGAGTAATAATTATAGAGACATATACTTTGAATCAAAAACAAACTACATTCAATTCATCATTAAAAATATTTTAAAATACCTTAAAAATTTAAAAAATATAAATACTTAATTGTTAGAAAATTAATGCTCAAAGTTGAAAATAAAATTGTTAGTAAATTTTTTGAAAAAGTTTCAAAAAAGATCGTTTACGTTGCTGGAAATGCAAGGGGTGGGTCAACAATATCTAATACACTTATTGGCTTACACCCTCAAATTTATGAAGTTAATTGGAATGATAAATTTTTTAAACTACAGCCTTACAAAATTAAAGATTTCAATGTTTTTAAAAAGAAGTTAATCAGAGATGGGAAATATTTTAACGAAAAATATTTAAAGAAAGAATTTGGAAATGAATTTTTCAATGAATTATTTGATTTTATAAAAAAAAGCTTTCATAGAAAAGATCTTAAAGTTCTATTTCTTATCCCAATCCTTATGCATTGGTTTCATAACAAAAATAGAAAGCCAATAGATAAAATTTCATTCTTTTGTTATAAAACAAATACTTGGGAAGGTATAAAACTTATTAAAAAGAATTTACCAGACACGAAAATTGTAATTATTCAGCGTAGCCCACTATCAGTTTCGCTCTCAATGGCAAAAGTATTTGCGCGAAAACATAACAATAATTTGAGTATAGATGGAATTATAAGAGGTGCATTATCGTGGAATAGAAATGCCATTGAGTTTAAAAAAATATTAAAAGCTTATCCAGATGATACAATTCTTGCATTCTATGAAAAGATTATTGTTAATAAAAATCAACTTAATAAAATATTCAAATTCCTAAATTTACAAACCATATCAGAAAATTACTTCAAAACAAAAACAAAATCATTGTATTATAAAACTACAAAATTTAAAAATGAAGAACGGATTGATAAAAAAGGTCTGCAAAATGAGGGAGTCCATAGATGGAAGAAAGCGCTATCAAAAAGTGAAATAAATACTATTAATACTCTCACAAGCTTTGGCCAATCAATTTATGGACAAACTCAAGTAGAAAGTTATTTTTTCAAGGGATTAATAGAAATTTTCAAGTCATCATCTAAAATAATATTACTCCTTAAATTTATAAAAGATAGGATGATATTATTAAAATTTATTATAATGGATTATACTTTTGAGATTTAAACTATGATATTTGTGTAGATATTTTTTTATAAAAAAACTCAAGTTTTGGGCATTTAACCTTATTTTTTTTTCCAATTTTTATTATTTCTCCAGTTATATCTATAATTTCAGTTCTCTTTTTTTTTTTCAAATCTAATGACATTGAACTTCTAAAATCATTAGGTAGTGATTCAATTATTTTTAATTCCTCATCAAATTCTGTTATATAACCGTCAGCTTTTGCAACATCTAAAGTTTCTTTGAGAAGTTGTATTAGCTCATTTCTTGCATTTTCTTTTTTAAGAACATCTCCTAACTTTCTAAATTTATATGAAGTAACCAAAGAAATAACGTTTAATCTAACAAGTTTTCTCCATATAAGATTTTTAATATCATAAAATTTATTCTCTAATTTTAGATTATCTAGAAAGTCTAAAATATATTTATCTTTTTGAAATTTTTTATCCAGGTTCAAACAACCCTTCCCACTATGGTGTATGTATGTATTTCTGGATCTCGAAATACTAACGTTTGAAATATTTCCTAAAATTAACTTACCAGAACTAATTTTTTTTAGTTTTTTGATATGCCCAATACCATTTTGAATTGCAATCACTCGTAACATATTTTTATTTGTAGAAAACTTACTCATAAACTTTGAAATCGAATATGTCTTACAACATAAAATTACTATAAATGGTTTTTCTGGAATAGAAGCTATACTTTTACACTTAATCTTATGTACTTTTCCGTTGAGACTTTTAAAACTAAATTTATTTGAATTAAGTAGTTTATTAGATTCTTTACTACTAAATATTGTAACTCTATCAATATTTTTTAAATTTTGGTGAATAAATGATCCTATTGATCCATACCCAAATATTATCAACCGTTCCATTTATATTTTTCAAGCTGTCTTTCAACTAAGTTTATTCCCCAGCCAGGTTTATCGTTTAACAGTATTTTTCCATCTTTTATAATAGGAACTTCATCTACTATTTCATCTTTCCATGGTACATCATCAATATCAACTTCCATAATTTTTACATTATTTATTAGACTACAAAAGTGCATACTTATACTTGTTGATAAATGAGAGTAATAATTGTGTGGTGCGACTGGAAGATCAAAAAAATTTGCATAATTTGCAATTTTTAAGGATTCAGATAAGCCATTCCAAATAACGTCAATAACCACAACATCACAGGCTGTTTTTGTAATTAGTTCATAATACTGATTAAATGTGTACAAGTTTTCTCCGGATGCTATTAGATTGTCAGATAAAGTTGAAACATTTTTTATTGTTTGATAATTAGTTGAGTCAATCTCTATCCAATATAGATTATAGTCATTCAAAATATTTATTAATTCCTTAAGCCCAGAGTAATTAAAATTATAATTAAGGTCTAACAATAACCTTTTATTCTTTGGAAGACTTTTATTAAAAACGTTTAGTAGACTTGTAATTTTTTTTTCAAGATCTAAAGACAAGTTAAGGTTTCCCATACTCTGTTCAAAATTAAATCCAGGCATATATACATACGCATCTGGACTTTCCGATAACATCAGTAGATTTGTTTTAAAATAATTAATCTTAGAAGTTGAAAGTTCATCTACACAGAATTTTTCTAAATCTTTTAAGGTTGAAATTTTTTTTTCATTTACCTTATCAGCCGATCTAACTCTTGTTGTTCCGCAATGTGACCAATAAACTTCAAAAGAATTCCTTAATTTACCACCTAAAATATCATAAACAGGTTTATTTAAATGTTTTCCTTTTATATCCCATAATGCATTTTCAATTCCGGAGATTGCTTTTTGAATCAATCCAAATTGCGTTTGCTTAGTTTTAGAGTTTAACTTTGATAATATATGATTTATGTTTAACACCTCCATGTTAAGTATAAGTTCTCCTAGATTTTCAATAGTTGCAATCAACCCCTTAACTGAACCATGAGAGTCTGTTACCTCGCTATACCCAACTATTCCATTTGTACTTACAATTTTTACAAATATCCATGGTCTCCAGCCTGCATCGCACACAAGACAATTAACGCTTTTTATTTTCATAACGTTTTTTAAACATATTACAATTTATCAAGAAGTATATTTTTATACTTATATTATTGAAAGAAAAATTTTTTTTTTCAAAAAATTATTTTTCCCTTATAATTCCAAGCTCTGCTCTATCTTCCAAAGCTAAAAAAATACTTTTATTCTTTTCAGAATATTTTAAATCACGGATTCGACTTCCAATATATATTTCCTCATAAAAAAGTAATTTATCATTATTTTTGTTAAATTTTACTCTAAATATAGACTTTTTATTGAGCGAAGCTATTAAATAGTTATCAATCCAATTTCTGATGAATTCATTAGGAATCTTTATTATTTCAGATATTCCGATTGATGGAATAAATGAAAATATTGGCTCTATATAACCATAACTTTCATGATCCTCTTTATAATTTAAAGGACTATCTTCATAATCAGAGTCATAACGTCTACCATAAGAAGATATAGGCCATCCATAATTACCTCCATATACTATTTTATTTATCTCATCACCACCACGTGGTCCATTCTCCGTTGAAATGATAGAATTATCCTTATTAATTACTAAACCTAATATTAATCTATGACCTTTAGAAAAAATTGAGGTTTCATTAGATTCAAAATCTTTAAATAGAATTTTTCCAAAATTAGATTTATCATTTTGAGAGTCATTGTTTGGTTTATCATAAGTAGCAGCTGATGCGGCGAATAACAAGCCTTGATTTCCATTATATATATAATCTTTCATTCTTCCACTATTGAGAATTGACTCACAACTATCATCTCTAAAAAAAGGTCTAAAATTCATAAATTCTGTATTTATTGTAGCTACAAAAATTCTAAAATTTTTGCAATTTTTTTTTTCTATACTTTCAAAAGAAATAAAAAGTTTATCTTGAAATAAATGAGAATCTAAAACTCTGTCAACTTGTGGATTTAAGTTACTTGGGACATGTTTTGCGTTTTCTACCTCAATTTTTTCCTTCTCTAAAAAGTTTTTTAGAATAAAAATATTTGATCTACTATCAACTATCAATAACTTGTCTTTTTCTAAAAACTCTATGAAATATGAAAGTAAATTATTTCCTTCTGGATTTTCTTTAAGATAATTTAGCTGGAAAGTTCTAATAAAATTTAATTTTATTAATTTAAGATCTAAAAGATTATTTTGTGTTTCAGGAAGAAACTCTTCATTATAATCATTGTAATATCTAGTTAAGTAACTTTTACTTTTTTGAAAAGCATCTGTAATAATGTCTACTCTGTAGTTAATATTATCATCAATCCAAAACTTTATATCCTCCCTCACTCTTTTACTTAATAAAATATCGTATAAAACAGATGCCAAAAAAAGAATTAAAAATATTATCACTAAGAAACTATTTTTTTTAATTATTCTTATTATCATTTTTTTCTTAATAGATTGGTAATAATATACCAGAAATTTTTATTAGATTCTGCAAGAAAACTAGTAAATTAAATCGCTTTAATATAAAAATTTTATTCTAAAACTTTTAAGTTTCATTTTTTTGTAAAATAAAAGAGGAAGTTTTATGAATTGCTAAAGATTCATTTACAAATCTTCTTGAACTTGTTTCTTTAATAAAAACTTTTGGTGACGAATAAAAACCATTAAAATCATTTTTCATTGTTAAAGTATACGCACCCATTAAGTCTATTTCAATTAAGTCATCAATCTTTACAGAGTCTGGAATATAATACGGGCCTTCAATAAAATCATTTGAATCACACGTTTGCCCAAAGAAGCTGAAGGGAACCAATTGAGCTTTAGTTTTTTTTTTAAATAGTCTTACAGGTTGAATTAACCCAAGTCTTTTAGAATCTGCTAAATACCCATGAGTCCCGTCATTAATGAATAATTTATTTTCTTTTTTCAGAATTACTTTCACTATCATAGACATGCAGTTATATACTAGTACTCTGCCAGGTTCTGACAATATTTTTATATTTGATTTTGTGATGTTATTTTTATTCAATTCAAGTTTTATTAATGTCAAATATTCCAATAAATGTGGAGCTTCTAATCCTTTATACTCACCTGGAAACCCTCCTCCAATATTAAAATATTTAATTTTAACCTTTGATTTTTTTAAAATTGAGCAGACTTTATTAATTGAATCAGCATATGCATTTGGACTCATACATTGAGAACCTACATGAAAAGAGATTCCCAAATTTTTACTATATTGCATAGAATCTTTTAAAAGTATATCTGCATCCTGTCCATCAATTCCAAATTTTTTGGAAAGATTGACTTTTGAGTAAATATTGTTAGTTGATATTCTTATATGCAGGTTAAGATCTTTTGCTCCTTTAGTTGCTTTTACTATTTTTTTTAGCTCATCTTTACAGTCCAATGCAAAGTCTTTAACACCAAAATTAAAATATGAATCCTTAATACTTTGAACTGATTTAACTGGATTCATAAAATAAATTCTTGAATCTGGAAAAACTGATTTTATAAGTTTCACTTCATTAATTGAAGCAACATCAAAAGATGTGACTCCGCCATCATAAATTGTTTTTAAAACTGAAGTGTGGGGATTAGTTTTAACTGAATAAATACACTCTCCACAAAAGTGCTTTAAAAAAAATTCTAAGTTTTTTTTTAATTTAATCCTGTCAAATATAAAGAAAGGACTATTTATTTCACTTATATTAGAATTACTTAACAATGGATTCATTTTATTACCATCTTATTTTAACAAATTTTTTTTATCCCGTACTTTCATTTTGAAATAAATAAGACTTTTGATAAGATAATTTGTTATTATTTTATTATGTTAGTAACAGGAAAAAAAAGTTTAATTATTATTATTCTAATATTAGCGTTTGAAGTTAAATCAAAAAACTATGAAGGGAATAAATTTTTATGTGCTGATGAAGTAGGGCCTATTATAGAATTTAAACTACCCAAATTAAAAAAAACGAAAAACTTAACCTGAATTTCAAATTATTTTTTGGTAATGATCGCAA
>MDSZ01072235.1_pt1 | contig 13205 bp, 14 predicted proteins | sample 811201 | NCBI WGS metagenome assembly MDSZ01 (sample SAMN05326647, study PRJNA326480) | marine metagenome | isolation source: seawater | place: Indian Ocean: North | collected 2010
AATTAAAAAAAAACATAAATTTCCACCAATGTCTCATATAAAAGATAGACGTATTGAAGCTTTCCCTAGGTCTAATATTTGGAAAGATAATTTCACTAAAATTATTAATGAACCGAGATCTAGAGTAAATAAAAATAGATTAAAAGATATATTATCTCTTTTACCAGAAATAAATAAAAAACCTTTTATGTCTAGGGATGGTGACGCATGGAAATTTTTCAAATCAAGTGAAAAAAATGGCGTATATACTGCAGATCCAGACCATGGAAATGGATTTGTTTCAGAAAGAGATGAGAATTTAAATCTTGTCCTTAAAACTGTAATATTATTTTCATATAGTGAATTCATTCAAAACAGCCCTTTTCTTCCTAACTCGGAAAGTGATTGGAATAATTGGAGTAATAAACCCACAGAACTTACACTCGGTAAAGAAGGAACCACTTTCGAGAAATTTTCCAATGTATTTAAAAAACAAGCTGAGAAATATTTTAAAGAGATAGATTTATTTCAAGGAGAAAATTTGCAAAAAATTGAAAGTTCAATTAATTATGTTCATGAAATGTTAGAACAACTTACCCTGAAAAGACCATCTACAGAAGGATTAGAAGCAGAAAAACTAGAAGAGTTAAGTCGATTACCAGAAAATAGTATTAAACTAAATGAAAGAATTCAAAAAATCAAAGAACATTGTAATGTAAGAGTTAAAGAAGGTTATATGATTAATCGATCTCTTTCAGAATTAAATAAAGGTTCATCATTAATTTCAAAAGAATCTGTAACTAATAATGAAGATAATGAAAATATGCCTAACATGCCAATTTATTTTGAAAAATACATATATCCTGAATGTAGAAGCGAGATTCTTAATAACTATACATTGGATAAATATTACTCTACAATAAAACAAGAAGATCAATCTGATCTAGAGAAATACGGTGTTTTATTAACAATAGCTAAAAATCACTTTGGTGTAAAGAATTTTCTTTCAAATTTTAAAATATACACTTTATTGGTATATAATACATCATTTTATTCATTACCTGGACAGGTTTATGATAAAGGAGGAAATATTGATCAATCCTTTAGACCTTATTTAACAAATAAAAATATTGGATTGAAAAATAATCCACCTGGACCACCATATGTTAATTTAGATATAATAAAATATTTTTCTAGAATAAGTAATCGAAATTTCAATAAAACCAAAGATGTTGCAAATAAATTTTTTAATCTATTAAAAAAATATCCATTTTATAAAAATTTATTTAATCAAAATAGTAGTGACTTAATAAAGAATATAAAAAATTTAGACTCTGGAAATATAGGAACATTAAAAGAATTAATAGATACAAATGAAAAATTGATAAGTCTTGTAGAAGAAAATAATGCAAGTACATTAATTGGTACATTTGAAAATACAGAAGCATTACAAATAATATCTAACACAAATATTGGCTGTAGCAATATTTTAAATGGAGAAGATGAAGATGAAAATAAAAAATATATAAATAATGCATTTATTAAAGATAAAGAATTAATAAAAAAGAATGCATTAGAACAAATAGAAAATTCATACTCACATATTAAAGATTCTATTTTATCAAAAAATAGTAATAAAACTGAAACAAATGAACAAAATATTAATTATGCTATAAACGAAATATTTAATCTAGATAAGGATTCTGAACAACTAGATAATGAATCTGAAAATTATTTTAAAAATTATATTAACGAAATTTTAAATTTAAAACAACCTAAAAAATCTACAGGACCTAAAAGAGAAGACTCAGGGGGAAATAAGCCTTTAGTCAAATCTTATGCAAAAACTAAAAAAAAGAGATCAAAAAGAAAAAATAAGACACTGAAATATTAGTTATTTTTAGTATAAATATAATAAAAAATGTTATTATATTTTATATATGTCTCAAACAAAAAATTTTATAAAAATAAAAATAAATATAATAAATACAGAAAGTGATACTTTTTTGAAAAAAATGTTAGAGAATGATATTGAAACTCAGGATATGGATCTAGAAGAATTAGTATTAATTACCAAAGAAGATGGATCTATTAATGAAGATATATTGAGTAATTATTTTAAAAATAAAACGTCCGGAGGAGCAAAAAAATATAGATTTAGATCGACTTTAAAAAATAGGAATTTTAAAAGTAAAAACAAATCATTTAAAAATTATTGTTAATTTATTTATACTTTATATAGATAAATTGATGTCTGATGATAATCAAGAAAAACTAAGAAATTCTATAAATAAAGCTATTAATTCAATTTTAAAGGAACCTAGCGATAAATATGTTAAACCTTTAGACACAAGCACAAGAAATTTAAATAATGAATATAATACTGATAAATCACAAACTAATTCACAAAATTCTGTAATAGGTCAAATAATTCAAAAAATTGTAGATAATAACAAAAATCAAAAAAAGGAAAGAAAAGTACCAATAATATCACAGATTATAAATAAAATAGTCGATCAAAACCAAATAAATAATAAAACTTTGTTGTCTTTAAATAATGATAGTGGTGATTTAAATAACAAAATTAATGAAATTGCAAATAACACTACAAATAAGAGTGATAATATTGTAACTACAAATAATGAATTGATAAATAGTAAAGTTCAATTATTAAATCAATCTGAAAAATCTCAACCAAATAATGACGCTATTCAAAATTTAAAAACAAAGGTTGCTCAACTTGAAAATGATTTGGATAAAATGAAAAATGAAAACCAGCAAAAAAATTCAACAAATAATGTTAAAATTATAAAACAACAAGAAGAGCTCAATGATGATTTAGATAAAAAAATAAATCAAAACAATGAAATTGTTAAAGCTACACTTATTAAAGGACCAGACCAAAAAGAGGAAGAACAAGAGGAGATAAAAGAAATTGACCAATATGATAAAATTAATATGTTTATGGATGGTAAGTGTAAATATGATCCAAAAAAACACGTATTAGTCGGACTATTTGAAAATTATTGTGTTTTGTATGATAAAAAAGACGACAAAATAATAGACAGTAGAGTATTAAATGATGATTTTCAAGATGATGAGCAAGTAAATGAGTTACCCACTAATGAATTACCAAAGACTGTAGATAAAACACCAAATACTGTGAAGGAAACACCAAATACTGTGGATAAAACACCAAATACTGCGAAGAAAACACAAAAAACTGTGAATAAATCCACAATCCCATTACAAAATAATTTGAAAAAGAACCAAAATAACACAACAACTTCAGCCTCTGATATAGTTACTAGATCTAAATCTAAACCTAAATCTACAAATATATCAGTACAAACTATAAATAATATTGATTCACAAGCTAAAAAAATTTATGAGGAAGAGAAAAAGGATCAAAAAAAAAATCTATTTGAAGAATTTAAAAAATACAATACATTTAATATTAAATTAAATAATAATAAAGGTGGAGGAGACACTAATTACGGAGTAATTGACGTAAAACCAGATGGAAATTGTGCCATTTATGCTATTATGTTGTCTTCAATGACGCAATTTGATATTATTGGATCACCATTTAACATTATAAACCATAATATAAAAAATCGGAATTTTTTTAAAGATAATTCCCTTTCTAAGGATTTTAACGCAATTATGTTGCTTAATGAATTTAATAATAATGAGGTTCAAGATATCAATGATTATCAAAAGGAATTATTTGATGTTTTTATGATTGAATCAAAAAAAATAAGAATTGTTATTGGATACTTTTTACATGATATAGTAAGATTTTGGATTAATATTGGTCAATTAAAAAACGATACTAAATTAAATGTCGATAATAATTATAATATAGGAAATGATAAATCAAAATTAAATGATGAATTAAATAAATATTTTAGTTCTCCTGGTGGAATAGAAAAATGGTTTGAAGATGGCTACAAAACACCATTTAAGAGATTGAATTTGTACCCTAATGAGGAAAAAACATATCATAATGTTCTGCCTTATTATACCTCTGTTTCAAGCGAAAATAGAGAAAACGATGATTATTTGAATAAAGATCCAGATTATTTTTTAAAAATATTTAGATCAATGCTAATTAATGATTTTAACACATTAGAATCATTATCAAATTTAATATTAGTAAAAGATATGGAAAAGGATAAAATAAATGAATTAAAAGAAAAATACAATTTTTTAAATGATGATTTACCATTACTAAAAAGACTAGAATTATATATAGGAATTTCTTTTGATGATAATAAAATTCAAACTAACGAAAACTTTATTAATGCAATATCTAAACCTTTAATTAATCCAGTCTTTTGGTTATCCCAATTAGAAATCAAAATAATTAGTTATATTTACAGAATAAATATCAAGATTTACAAAACGGAGAAAACTATTGAAGAAGGAAATATTATAGATGACAACAATATCTCTACCTCTTTTGGTTATCCATATGAAATAAATAATAATGATAATAGTTTAGATGAAAAGTTTAAGGTGAATGAAGGAGCTGATTTTGAAGCAAATATAATTAATTATAAAAACGAACATTTTTATGGTTTATTAAAACAAAACTATTCAAAAAAAAAAGTATCTTTCGATAATAACTCCAAACAATAAATTATGTAGTATTGATTAGAGATTATAAGTACATTGAATATCTGTTGTATTTTCAAATTGTTTTAATTGTGGATATGTTAATTTTGTATTGTACCAAAAACAAGAGAAAATATAATATGATAATTCTTGGCTTGTTAAAAATCTATAATTTATTACAATATTTAAGAAAAACCAATACTCATATAAACCAATAAAAAAAATCATGAAAACATGCTTCACTAATAATTTATATATAAATTTTTTTTCTTTAAAATATAATTGAAAACAGAAATAATAAAAAATACTAATCGAAGATAGAATAATAGAAAATATCAATGATTTTTCAAATAATTCTTTATTGATTTTTTGATTATAATTATTTTGATTTTTTGCATCAAGATAAATAGTATTATAAAAACTATCTATAAATTGATCGTGATAATTATTGAAAAAAAGATTAATTATGTTTTCATTATTAACATAATTGAATCCTATACTTGAAAGGCTTTTCATTTGTTCTAGAAGAGCTTTTTTCTCAATTTCTGTAATATAAAAGAAATAAAAAAAGGTTTCAAGATATGATAACATTGAAATATGAATAAAAATATGAAGAAGTATTTCAAAAAAGAATTTTGAATTATTTATTAGATCTGTTAAATTAGTTGAATGTTCTTTATTTTGGGGTATATTTACTTGAAGATTATTGTCATTACTTAGATCAATAAGTTCAAAATTTTCACAAGAACGGTAAGGACTATTCATATAATTTATACTATAGACTAATATAAATTATGAAAAAAATACGATTATAGTTCATTAGGTCTTTGATTTGCCTCAATTATTAATGGCTTAGGCATGATGAGTTTTTTCTTTTCTGAAATATCTAAACTTTTTAATGGATAAATATTAGGAGTTACTGGTGCTCTAGGATTTTCCAAGTTTGAAGATCCAATACCATATAATGAGGATTCAATATCAATTTGATTATTGGATATACTCTCCATACCTAATTTACCTTGTAATAAACCTTGACCTGGATAATAAGAACCTTTTGCAGCTCCGTATTCTTTAGTTGTTAAATAATCAACGTTTTTTTGGTTCGATAATTTTTCAATTTGGTAATCAGCAGGATTGTTTATTCTTCTTGTAGATGCCATATATATTAGTATTTATATATTATTTTTTATTGATTTATTCTATATGTTTTTTTAAATCTATAAAAGATTTACTATTTGATGTGATAGATGAAGGATCTTGAAAATACTCTTTTAATAAGATATGAAATAAATAAAAATTATCGTAACAAAATAAAATACTTAAACCTATACCTATATCCCTGGAAAACATTTTTGAAGCAGCAATTTCATATAAATCTTTAAATAAGGAATTTTCTTGCGTTCTCTCTAAAATAAAATCAATAGTATTACTTACTGACTTTCCATCATAAAGCAATTCATCTTTAGTTTCTTCATCTAATTCATCATTATTTTTATCATATACGCAGTCCATTTTAAAAACATCTCTCAAACATTGTCTAAATTCTTGATTATTACTATATTGAACATTTAAATCAATATCGTACATTAATATTATTGTATTTATTTTTTTAAATATTTATCTTCGTGAATTTAAAAACAAAATTCGAGAAAATAAATTAAGAATATCTAAGAAAAAATCGATACTAAATTTTGGGTAATTGGGAAGACTTGTACATTCTTCTGCTCTTAATGACATTTTTGCTGTATCATATGATATAAAAATAGAGAATAATACTATAACTAAATATGACATTAGTTTAAAAAATGTAAAAGAAAATTGACTATTTGCATAAAATAATAAATGAATAACTTCTACAATAATAATAACTAATAAAGATAATAAAAGTCCCATACCGATTGAGCTTAAATTATTTAAAAAAAGATCAGAGTACATGTAATAAAAATAGGTCATAATGATAAATATAATTGAGGTAATTAGTAGAGCATCATCAATATATTTATAAGTATTAATATCTTTGAATCTAGGAAAAAGGGTAACAGAAATAAAGAATATGAATAAAAACCAAATACTATGATTATAAATGACATTATCGTTATCAAAACCATTACTAAATGCTATAAGAATAATTAGAACAAAAATCATAATAAACGAGAAAATGTAAAAAGGTGATCCAATTTTCTCGAGAATTTGAATAAGTTGCATAGGTTTAAAGTAATTTCTCGAATTTCCGAATAAAATGTAATTAATTAGATAAGAAAAGATACCAATAGAAGTTATACTTAATGCTAAATACAAATAAATATTTACAACAAAATTATTACAACTAGGTAATGAATTATCAAATGCAGAATTATTTATAATAAATAATAATAATATTGCTGTAAAAACAAAAAAGTATAATAAAAATTTATCAAATGTTTTCTCCATTATAAAATAAAATAAGACATTTATTTCATTTTATTTATTTGGAGTATTTATTATTTCTAGCTAGTTCGCGAGTTGCGGCACCGCCTCTAACCCATCCATCAAGAGCAGCTTCTTCTACATTATATTTTGGATTAACGACTCTTTCTTTCATTTTACCTGTAACTGGTTGGGTGCTAAGATCAGAAAATGATTGTTCCATAATAGTAGAAATACTTTTCTTTTCATTACTATTTTCCCCTTGTAATAATTGACTTTCTAAAGTAGGATCTACACTACCTCTACCTAAATAAGGGACAGTTAAAAATGGTCGAGGATTTAATTGTAATTTTTCTAAAGGTCTATCTTGTACTACATTTAAAGATAACTCTGAACTATTATCAATTATAGCTGAATTTAAACCTGTTCCATGTACAGTACCACTTACATTCATAGTTGGAAATTGACTTGAAAATTTAATATGACCATCAGAAATTGTTTGACTGTTAAAGTCGGCTAACATATGATTAGCAAATCTAGTATTATGTACAGCATGTTGAGATTTTGTTGTTAAATCATCACCCATTCTTCCTAGATTATTGAAAGTATAGCTATTGACTAAATTAGACATATTTATATTATAGACAGAGAAAGATATTATTTAAATAATTAATAATTTGTGTAACGAGATACATTTTTCGCACAGGCAAAGGGATTATTTTCTTTACATGATATCATGTTACCATAGCAAAAATTAGCAAATGCTGTTTGATCATTAGGTATAGTTGTTGAAGGGTTACTGTAATAAGGCCTCATTGAATGTTCTAAATTTAGTTTTTCTCCTAAATCACTAAATAATTTATCTGTTATATCAGGTTGTTCATTATTCACTTCTTGCACTAATTTTTTTGCTGATTCTAATAATTTTGATTGAGTATTTCTGTTATAGCTTGGAGGTGCTGCTTTTTTATCTGCACTATTATTATAATGATTTATCATAACATTACTAAATGGATTTTGGGAGTCAGGTTCATCAAAGACATTTGTTATATTACTAGCCCCTTCTAATTCATTTGTTGGATAAGTAGAATTTTTTATTTCAATTTCTTCATTATTCAAAGCAGTACCTTTGTTCATTGAATCTATTTCTTCTTCGTTATAAGGTTCAGGATTACCTCTTTCATCATTTAACTCTAATTCTTCTAAACCTTCTTTGATACTTTGTTTATTTTTGAAATAATACATTAAATACACCATTAAAAGAGTTATGATTGAAATCAAAAATACTCTATAAGTTGGATTTATTATCAAAATAATTACTGTTAATATTATAATAGTCCTTGTTATAGCGTTTAGTTGCTGATAATAGCTCATGTTTTCAGTTGGAAAAAATTCAAATATATATTTTTGATTTAATAATATATTTGGATCTTCAAACCAAAATAATATTTTATCTTTTTCAGTATTCATTATAATATATATATAATGAATGCTATAATTATCTACGAAAATCAAAATTTCTAAATATTATGTTATTTTTTTTTTTCTACATCTCTCATCAATCTCTAATGTTTCACATTTATCTGACTCTGGTACTATTTTTAATATACATTTTGATTTTTCACCATATACTGGTGTTATGCAACCTTTCTCTGTCTTAATCTTGCTTTTTGTATTACATCTTGATCTAAAATGTTCGTATCTTTCTCTTACGTCCTCATATGATAAACCGGATCTCTTTCCTAACATCTTATTTATTAATTCATGTAAATTATACACATAACGTGAGAAAGATTCTCTATTTTTCATAGTTTTCATTGTTATTGGCAGATTTTTGTAATTTTTTTTTAAATTATCTCTACATTTTCCGCATGGTAAAACATTTTTTAATGATAACATGAAATTACGATAATTTATTTTATCATCATCACTTGGTTTCACAGGATAATTAAAACTCATTGAATGTAAAAAATGCCACATACCAGGTCCCCATATTGATGTTAGCATACCATCATTACTCATATAATCTGCATGTTTAAATATTTTTTTAGTTTTGTTTTTTTTGTTTCTATTCTTTTTTGTTTTATTTTTTATAGTTTTCATTAGTATATAATATTATAATATTTAAATTTATTTATTTACTTTCTATGAATAAAATCTCATTTTTCTAAAACTATTTCTTTAAATAGTCAAAATGTTGATTCTTTATATTAAAAATAATTTATTAATTTCTATACAAAAAAAAAATTCATTTCTACTTTTCGAAATTGGACATTTTTAAAATGTCCATTTTTAAAATATACGTAGAAAAATTTTTTTGCTATTTTTCAAAAATTGATTTTACAGCATAATGCTTTAAAACCAAAAATTTTGTAAAAAAAGTTGTTACTGAAAAAAAATTTCGTAAATTTTTCGGTGATTTTTTTGTCAGTCTATTTTAGAGAAAAATGGCTGACAAAATGGCTGACAATAGACTTACAGCCTTGACTGCAAAAAATCACCAAGAATATATATGTGAATGTTGCAACTATAAAACGCTAAGACTATCTGAATTTAATAGACACAAAAACACTGCAAAACATCGCCGTTCAGAAAAAATCACCAAAATCACCGAAAATGAGGAAAATAAAAAATGGATTTGTGAATGTGGAAAATCGTATAAACAACGCCAGAGTCTTCATAAACATAAAAAGAAATGTTTATTTCAGGAAAAGATAGAAGAAACTTTAGAGAATCAAGAAATAAAAAAAAAAGATTCAACTTATGAGAAAGGATTAAGTGATGAAACAGTGATAGCAATATTGAAAGAGAATATAGAAATGAGAAAAACGATGGTAGAACAAGCAACAGAACATAGAAAACAGATAAATGAATTAATGCCATTGATAGGGAACACAACAAACAACAATAATTTTAATTTAAATTTGTTTTTGAATGATACATGCAAAGATGCATTAAATTTAACAGATTTTATAAATTCATTACAAGTACAGTTAAAAGATTTAGAATTTACGACAGATAATGGTCATGTAAAAGGAATAACAAATATATTTCACAATGCTTTAAGTAATTTAGAAGTAGAAAGAAGACCGTTACATTGTACTGATTTAAAGAGAGAAGTACTATATATAAAGGATAATGACGCATGGCATAAAGATGAAGAAAGAGGAGAGATCAAAAAAGCAGTAAATAAAGTAGTAAATAAAAATATCTCGAATGCATCAGAGTGGTTAAACAAATATCCAGAACATAATATAGCAGGATCAAAAGATTTTGAAAAATATGTAAAAATGACGGAAAATAGTTTAGGAACAGGAGAAGATGATGAGCAAAATAAAATAGTAAAGAATATAATGAAAACAGTAACAATTGAAAAAAAAATACAAAATAGTTAGTATTTTAATAATAAAATAAAATAGAAATATATAATGGCTAGAGGATTCTTTGAAGTACTTAATAGAATGTTAAGTCCATATTATACAGTAATGATAGCAATAGTATTATTAGGATTGTTTTCTTATATTGCATATTTGCTATACATGGAATATAAAAAGAAGGAAGAAAAAATAAAAGACGCAAAAGATGTGGCGAATACAAATAAAGCATCACAAATAGAAGTAATGATAAAATTATTTTACACAGATTGGTGTCCATATAGTGCAAAAGCATTACCAGAATGGAATAATTTCAAGCAAAAATACAATGATAAAATATACAATGATAAAAAAATTATAATATCAGAGATAGATTGTAGTAATGAGAATGATCCAGATGTAATAAATAACATAAATAATAATAATATAGAATCTTATCCAACAATAAAGATGTATAAAAACAACGAAACAATAGATTTTGATGCAAAAATAACAAGTGATAATTTAGAACAATTTGTAGAAATGTTACTCGAGTAATTCATTAATATATTTTTGTCCAGTTTCAAACAATTCTTGTCTTTTATCTTTATCACTAAAAATGTTAATAATACTGGTAATAGTAACTCCATTATCCATATCTAAATTGTAAATATAAGGATATTCATTGATATCAGTTTTTAATTCATGCAAAGGTTTGACCATTCTTTTAAAACCATTTATTAAAATGTATTGCAAATAATCAATTAAATTTAAAAATTCAAGATTATTATTTTCAGAAATTTTTTTATAATTAAAATTAAAACAAACACCACATATTTCTGATTTATCATATTTATCAGGTACATAATTTAGTGGAAAATTGGATAATAATCCGCCATCAAGATAGCATTTATTTTCTATTATTAAAGGTTCAAATAGAAGAGGTATATTCATAGTAGAATGAATTGTATCAATAACTTTCCATTTAGGATGTGTTAAATATGATATATCTGTAGCAACACCATCTGTTATATTAGTTGTATATATATGAATCTCTTTATTGGTAATATTATAAAGAGTTTCGAGATCAATATCAATATCAATACCACATGCATTAAATAAAGGTAAAAACGCTTCCTGTAATAACTTTTTGTTAATAAGAGCGCAACTTGTAAATGAATATATGATATTAAAGATATCAATTTTAAATAATTGATCCCATGGTCTCTTAATGTAATAATTAGAAATGATATCAATATCGAGTCCTAATATTAAAGGTATGCTAAGCATACATCCAGCTGATGTGCAATAAATGGATTCAATATCTTTAATATTAATAATTTTTTTTTCAATAAGTGATTTGATAATACCAATTTGAGAATATAATTTAATTCCTCCTCCAGAAAGAACAAGACATTTAATATTTTTTTCCATATATTTTTATGTATTTTTTATTTATGTATTTTCTTTTTAAATTATATAATGACACATATAATAACTCCAGATGAAGAAGAAGGAATGGATAAAATAAATATTGATGAATTATTTGAGAAAAACCATAGTAAAGATCTTCGTCAATTATCATTGTTTAAAAAAATATTAAATAGAATTCATAGAAGAATTAATACTACAAGCAATCTAAAAAAAGAGAAGCATATTTGGTTCACAGTGCCAGAATTTATTTTTGGTGAGCCTTTATATGATAAAGGAGATTGTATAGGATTCTTAGTTGTAAAGTTAGAAGAGAATGGATTCAATGTAAAATACATTCATCCATGTACATTATTTATATCTTGGAATCATTGGATACCATCTTATGTAAGGCATCAATTTAAAAAGCAAACAGGTAAAACGATAGATCATAATGGTAATGTGCAATATGAAGATGAAGAAGAAGAAAATGAAGAAAGTAAAATATTTAATACAGGGAATAGTGCAAATAATCAAAATAATAAAAATAAAAAGGATTATAAAGAAATAGATAATTATAAACCATCAGGTAATTTGGTATATAATCAAGATTTATTTGATAAAATCGATAAAAAATTTAATTAATAATAATTGATTTATATTTTTCTCGTGAATCCTTTAAATCGAATAGTGTTTCAGATTCATTATTATTAGCAGAATCAATAGTATCAATTGTATCATTTAATATAACATTATTATCATTTATAAATTGTTTAAATTTACTTTCAAAAGCTTTTTTAGTTTTGATATTTTTAAATTCTCCTAGTTCAGAGTTGAGAATATTTCTAGTAGAGTCAGGAACATTATCTGGATAAAAATATAAGATTCTATATTTAGTTTTTTTAGCAAGTGAAGTATTTAAATAATCCATAATTCTGTCAATAATATAATCGCAAAGATTATCATCAATAATAGAAGGTAATAAATTTTCATTTATTTTATCAAATAAATCTTGACTATAAATAGGTTCAAATTCATCAAAAAAACAGGTAATTTCATTAAAATCATCTTTTTTAAAAAGAGTTTTGCCATCTTTATTTGAAATAATTAAATTGTAAAATAACTTTTCTAAATCTTCATATAAATTTTTAACAGTATTTTCATCATCAATATCAAATTCAACTTTCATATATATATTAGTAAATATATATATAATTTAGTTTAAGTTTTTGCGAGTTTTATTTTTGGTTAAATATTTTACCCTAATAGTATTTCTTTTTGATCCACCTTTATTTATTTCTTTATCAACATCAGCTTGATTAACATTAGTTTGATCAACATTAGCTTCAGCATTATTAGCTTCAACATTAGCTTCATCAACAACATTATTAGCTTCAACATTAGCTTCATCAACAACATTATTAGCTTCAACATTAG
>MDSZ01081385.1_pt1 | contig 13204 bp, 11 predicted proteins | sample 811201 | NCBI WGS metagenome assembly MDSZ01 (sample SAMN05326647, study PRJNA326480) | marine metagenome | isolation source: seawater | place: Indian Ocean: North | collected 2010
TAACATAATCTCCTGATTCAATAAAGGCTTTTGGATATTCTTTTCCATCTAGCATCCGAATACTGTCATAAATTCTTTCAATAGAATTATCTAACTTAAGAATATTGTCTTTTTCTGATAATCTTTGAAAATAGAATGGATCTCCTTCTTGTTCTTTGGGGGTTAAATTATTTTTGCATATTTCTAATATCATTTTTTCAGTTGCGATGGCGATTCTTTCAAATATCTGATCTAAATTTCCCTTAAGTGAAATTATTTCTTTTTTATAAATTGGACCAGCATCAATTTGATTCGTCATTTTAATGGCGCATAAAGGAGCTTCTTTAAATCCATTTAATATAAGATTTTGTATGGGCGAACCTCCTCTTCCATATGGCAAAGGAGAAGTATGAAAAGCTATACATTCGTAATTTTTTAATATCAAATCATCAACCTTCCAATTCCAATGTGGAAAAAATATATACCTAGGATTTAGACTTTTCAAAAATTCTAAATTTAATTCATTTTTTTTACTTATATTTTTAATATTTAGTTCTTTGAATTTATTTGATTTTTTTTGTTCATTGAACCAACTTTTAGATGATGCAATTAATAATTTCATCTTACTATTTTCCTCAATACTTCAAAAGATTCTGCATAAAACAAACCCACTTGACTACCTCTATATTTTGCTAAATTTTTAACACTTTCTATTGATCTAGGATGTGGTTCATTTCTTAATTCTAAATCATATTGCTTAAGCGCATTTATTTTGTTTTCAATAAAAGATTCAATATTGATATATAAATTAGGGCAAAAAATATCTGTCACGGATTTATGTCCATAATCTGTTGAAGAGGGGATTTCAAAAGTTCTTATTTCCTCAAATTCCTCATTAGGTTGGGGTCTAAAAGCTGTAAGTACTGATTGACTAACTATCCTGTGATCTATATTTAAATCGGAAGATGAGTGAGTATAAATTAAATCTGGTTTTAAATATAGTTTAGCCTTTTCAATTTCTTTTATAACGTTAAGGATAGGAACAGAATCCAATTGATTATCTGGGAAATTATTTAATTTAAACCATTCAAAACCTAAAATTTTAGAGGCATTTTTAGCTGCAAATTTTCTTTCTTCTATGAAAACTGGTTTAACGTTTTCCCTTGATCCAACGCCATCAGTCATAGACATTACAAATACATCATCTCCGTTATTTACATGCTTTGAAATTGTTCCTCCCATACCCAATGATTCATCATCAGAGTGAGCTACGACAATCAAAACTTTATTAGTCATTTAAATATAATATCAATCAATTTCTTTGAACACTATAACAAAAAATAAAAGCCAAATAATTTCTTATGAATAACAGGACATCAATTTTGTTTCAGAATCTATTCTTAAATAAATTCAAATTTATATTTTATAATTTTATCGTTTTCAAAAAATTTTTTAAACCCACAAGCTTTAAACAAAGAGTGACTATAAGCATTTACATTTTTAACTGAAGCAAAAACAATCAGTGATTCACTTTTAAAATTTTTTAATTTTTTTATCCCCTCCACCAAAAGAACTTTTCCAATACCCAAACCTCTTTTATCTGGACTAATATTTATACTTACTTCGTATTGTTTATCGTTATTTTGATCAAATCTTATTACACCCACAGGATTTTGATTTGCTTCACCGACATAAATAATCACCTTATCATCTAAAAGAGCATTTTTATACCAATTTTTATGTTCACTAATTGAGATTCTCCTACTCTCAAAAAACATTTTTTGAGTATGCGGATCATTTCTCCATTGCCAAATAATTTCAGAATGATCTAAACGCGCATTTACAATATTAACCTTATCCATAAAAATTATTTTTATAATTTAAATTTTAAATAAAATAATAAGTTTTTTACAGAGGGATATAGAAAATTTAAAAAAATTTTGTTTTCCGAAATTTAATAATCTAAAAATAAATATTTCTTATAAAAAAATTAAATTTTAAATTCTATATTTTCTTTCTAATCTATTTAGTCTTAAATCCTCTTTTTTTGACTATAAAATGAAGATCATGCTAACATTTAGAGCAAAATAAAAGAGAAAAATATATAATGATTAGAGAGATAAAGATAAGAATTAGCAATATAATTCATAATAATATTAAGTCAAAGTTTGAGAATCTAGCCAATAGAGAACTGATTAAATCTTACAATAATATAATTAATTACTCCGCTGGTAAAAAAGAAAAATATAAAAATCTTTTGATAGATGGAAGTTTTTATAATCTTGGATATTTTTACAGATTGCAACTTTTAAGAGCGGCAATTAAGTCTGTTGATTTAAAAGAACATGCCTTTGTTTGGAACTACAATAAAAGAATATGCAAATATTTACTTAGAAATTTAGGTATTCATAACATTCATGATCTTAGCAAAACATCAATAAATTCATTATTAATTAAGGCAGAAAAAATGGCAGAGGGGATATCCTCCAAGGAGGATATCCTAGAAATTAAATTTCCATTTGGGGTGCCAAGCACTCATTTTTATGATTATGTTTTGAAAAAGCAAAGAAAAGCAACAATAGACATAAATGATAAGAAAATGAAATTACATATTTATGATTTTCTCTTATCTATAAAACTTTCTAAAGATCTCTTAGAAAAAACTAATCCAGATATAGTTGCACTTAGTCATGGCATTTCAAGTCAATGTGCTCCAATGGCATGGATTGCATCAAAAAAAAATATTCCTGTAATAATTTTATATGGAGATTACGGAGTCCCTAGACTTTGGAAAATGTCTAAGTCAAAAGATCTCTTTTTTGGTATTGGTCACCCTTCTAAAAAGAATCTAATAAATATAGAAAAACATAATAAAAACATCCTTAGAATGATAGGTTTAAATTATTTAGAAGAACGATTATCTGGAAAATCAATTGATTTAGGGGGGAAATTAGCTTTTAGTAAAGGAAGACAAACTTTAGATTTTTTAGACACAAAACTAACAAAAAACAAAAAAATTATTGCTATTTATGTAGGGAATTGGTTCGATTTCCCCCATATTTTTGGGATGTCCAGATTTGTTGATATTTTAGAATGGTGTAAAGCAATGTTGGAAAAGGCCTCAGAAAATAAAAATGTCATTTGGTTAATAAAATCTCATCCACTTGATGAATGGCATGGGGGGGAAATAGTTCTTAGAGATCTATTACCAAAGGATTTGCCAGAGAATATTTTGATTCTTCCAAATAAATACTCTGGCAAAGCTGTTATGGAGAAAGCGGATGCTCTAGTAACACATCATGGGACCTCAGCCTTAGAGTATTCTTCTTTTGGGAAGCCAGTACTAATAGCTGATAAGGGCTGGTATCATGATTGCGGATTTGCAGTTATGCCAAAATCAAGAGATCATTTTTTAGAACTTTTAACTAAAAATTGGTATGACTCTGTAAAAACGAAGCAGGCTAAATCAAAAGCACAGCTTTATGCTGGGTTATATTTTGGGATTCCATACTGGCAAAAAGATATTGTCTTACCAGACGATTCTGACAAAGAAATACTTAGAAGAACTCTTCCAGGAATTATTTTCAGAAAAAAAAATCTAATAAAGAAAGAAATATTATTTTTAAAAAAATGGCTTAAATCAAATGAAATTGACTACCATACTTTCAAAATGGAGAAATCCAAAAAATATACAACATTAAATTCAAAGAAGTGAGAAAATTATTTAGTTATTTTTTAGATCACTTTCAAAAATAAAATACATCATGGCATGAAAAAAAATAAAAATATCAAAAATAGCTCATTGAATGAGGTTTTTAAAAAATCATATAGTCTCTTAAACAAGAAAGAAAAAAAGAGACTTAAGATAAACATCTTCATATCTTTTATGGCAGGAATCTTTGAAATTTTATCAGTAACAACTTTTTATCCCTTAGTGAGCATCATAATTGAGCCTGGAATAATTGAAAAAAATATATTTATCAAAAATATTTGGGAAAACATTGGTAGGCCTGATCAAAATAATTTCGTTTTAATCATTTCCATATTCATACTTATTATTTTAGTTTTCTCTGTTTTTTTAAACTTAATATCGCAAATACTAGCAACTCGTTCAGCCAGTTCCGCTCAAGAGAGATTATCTAAAGATTTTTATAAAAACCTAATTAATGCTCATTATAAATGGCACTTAATAAATAATCCCAACATTATAAGAAATATTTTTCTTACTAATCTTAATTTATGGAATAAAAGTATTATCAGAATAATTCCATCAATATCAGGTCAAATATCAGCGATTCTAATAGCATTTATAAGTTTAATTATTGCGACACCTAATCTCGGTTTTATTTTATTACTTATTTCAGGGACAATTTTATATTTTATGCTTAAATTCATTAGAAAAAAATCATCTAAGCTAATGATTAGAGTTAAAGAAAAAGAAGAGCTAATAAATATATTTCTTACCGAAACAATTTCTGGAATTAAGGATATTAAACTTTCATCAAATGAAAATAATTTTATTAAATTATTTTATAATATTAATCACATAATTATAAAGAATTATGCTGCAGCAAGTAATTGGAACTTGCTGCCTAGCTATTTAGTAATTCTTTTTGGCCAAATAAGTATACTTATTACCGCAACTTCATTATTTATTATTGGGATAAAAGGTGGGGAATTAGCTGCAATAATGGCAGTTATAATTTTAGTATTCTCTAGAGTCATTCCTCTACTGAATAGATTAGGTACATCTTTAAATAATATCGCTAATCTTAATAGCTGGATTGAGAAGATTTATATTACCAACGAAAATTTAAAAAGTGCAAGTGAGAAATCTAATCTTTCTTTTGATAATAAGATAGAAAAAGTTAAATGGGAAAAAGTTACTTTTGATTCAGTAAAATTTTCTTACCCAAATTCAAAAAAGATAATTTTTAATAATCTAAACTTTGAAATCAAAAAAGGATTTCATTATGCATTTATAGGGGCCTCGGGAGCAGGAAAGTCAACAGCTATTGATTTATTTTTAGGCTTACTACAACCTGAAAACGGCAAAATCTTAGTCGATCAAACCAATTTAAAAAATATAGACTCAAGAAAGTGGAAAAAGAATATAAACTATGTTCCGCAGAATCCACTAATTAGTAATATGTCTCTTAGAGAAAATATTGCTTTTGGAGTTCCAATAGAACTAATCGATGATAAAAAAGTTATTAATTGCCTAGAGAAAACGCATTTAATTGAAGTTTTAGAATCTCTCGATGAAGGAATTTATACAAACTTAGGAAATGATGGGATTAATCTTTCTGGCGGTCAGAAACAGAGAGTGGCAATTGCAAGAGCCTTGTATAATATCTCAGATATTCTTATTTTGGACGAAGCTACAAGTGCTTTAGATACTGATACTGAAAAAATAATAAAAAAAACTATCAAAAATCTAAAAAATAAAGTAACCATAATTTCAATTTCACATAGATTATCTACAATAAAAGATTGTGATTTTATATTCTATTTAGAAAATGGGAAGATAGTTTGTTTCGATTCATTCAAAAATTTTAAGATGAAAAGTGGTTTATTCAAGGAACTTAGTTCTTAGATAGAATTCCACAATAATAAAATTAAAATTTATCAATTTTAAATTCAATGAATGATTTAAGAATATTGATAAGTTATTAAAATTTTCGAAAAATCAACTTCAATCACTTAAGCTATTAAGCTACGGAAACTTTAATTAATGCTTTCAAATTCAAAAACAAACGAGATTTTTGTTACGGGAGGGGCTGGATTAATTGGTTCTTTCTTATGCGAAAGATTAGTAAAAAAAGGATATAAAGTTTTCGTAGTTGATGACTTCTCTAAAGGTCAATTGAGCAATCTAAGTACTATTAAAGATAAGATAGAAATCATAGAAGCAGATCTTCAAAATCCGAAAGATTCAAAAAAAATACTCTCTAAAGCCAAAAACATATGCCATCTTGCAAGCAGAGCTTATGGTGTAGGCTATTCTTCAAAAAATCATTTAGAAACCCTTCTTCATAATGAAAAAATCACAAATAATCTTTTAGAGGTTTTTGAACAAAGCAAACCTGACAACATATTAATTACTAGTTCTTCTTGCGTTTATTCTGATGAGGGTCCTGAAAAAATTGCAGAAAGAGAGTTATTCGAAAGCTATCCAGAAAAAGTTAATGAGGGATATGGATGGGCAAAACGATTCCTTGAGCAAAAGTTTATGTTACTTTCAGAAATAAACAAACTCAATCTAAAAATAGTTAGACCTTTTAACATATACGGAGAAAGGTATAGGTGGGTTGGTGAATATTCATCGGCCATTCCAATGTTAGTTAAAAAAGTTATGGAAAATCAAGATCCAATCTATGCATGGGGATCAGGGAATCAGAGAAGGAGTTATTTACATGCAGCAGATTGTGCGAGAATAATGCAAAAAGTACTTGAAAATAAAAAACCAAACATAACAGTAAATATAGGGACTGAAGAGACTATCTCAGTTAAAGAGCTGGTAACAAAAATTTGTAATTTATCTTCAAAGAAACCTCAAATAATTTTTGACACATCAAAACCTGAAGGTAGGTTTGTAAAAAGTTCAGATACATCTCGATTAAAAAAGATTACTGGAGAAGATATAGTAAAAATAAATATTGATCAAGGAATTGCTAGAATGATTGATTGGTATAAAAAAAACTTTAATAAATGAATAAAATTTTAGTTTTTGACAAAGGGGGAAGAAAAGAAAGACGAGAACTAATTGAAAAGAAACAAGCTCCTCGAGACTTTTTCCAAGGAATAATTGCTCTCAAAGAAAAAGGTTTTGACATAACACATTTGTCTTCAGCTCAACCATATAAAAAGAAAATAATTTATTTTCTTTTAAAACCAATTGAAGAAATCTTTAGTCGAATATCCAATATTGGTATTAGGCCCTTATCAGTTCATCAATTTAGACACAAAATAAATAGATCAAATTTTGTGGTAAGCCTTACAGACGGATTTAGTATCAGTCTAGGTTTTTACTTTGGTCTTATTGATAAAAAAAATAAAGTTAAATTAGCTGGGGGATTCCATAAATTATCAGATTACGACAGCAAACTGCCCCTATTTTTAAAGGGAATTTATTATTCAACTTTTATAAGAATCCTTAAACGGCTCGATTATCTAATTTTTTATGGAGAGGCTGACAGGGGCAATGCAATAAATCATTTCAAGATTGATCCTCAAAAAACATATATTATTAAGTTTGGAGTTGATACAAATTTTTGGGTTCCTGATAACAACAACTCTTTTATTTCAAAATATATTTTTTCAATTGGTCAAGATCCTGCAAGAGATTTTAATACTTTACTAAAAGTAAAAACAAAAAGAAAAATTCATATACATTCAAGCTTATTAAAAATTAGAAATGATGAAAATTTCAAAGTAACTAACGGAAGTTACCATGAATATAAAAACTCCTACACTGATATAAAGATAAGGGAACTTTACCAAAATAGTTTCTTGGTAATAGTTCCCCTTAAAGATGTCTTTCAACCTAGTGGCTATAGTGTTACTCTTCAAGCATTAGCCTGTGGCAAGCCAGTTATTTTAACCTTAACAAGAGGGTTATGGGCACCTTCTTTATTTAAACATCTCGAAAATTGTATCTTAGTAAGTCCATATAAACCAAAAGAGATTGAAAATGCCATTAAATTTCTTGAAAGTGACCGAATAATTTATGAAAAAATTTCTAAAAATGCAAGAATCACAGCAGAAAAGTTTTTTTCTTTAGCTTGCGCGAGCGAATCAACTTTTTCATTATTTAGTAAATTTAATCAAAACAACTCATCTACTCATTCTTAATGTTGATAAAAATGTTTTGATTCCAGTGATAAAATTAATATCATCTCAAAAAACATGAGCTTCAAAAAAGATATTTATATTATTGCTGAAATTGGTATAAACCATAATGGAAGCATGCAATATGCTAAACAACTTATTGATATGGCAAAAGTATGTGGTTGCGATGCAGTAAAATTTCAAAAAAGAACTATAGATATTGTTTACACGAAAGAATATCTTGATTCTCCAAGATCTAGTCCCTGGGGAGAAACACAAAGAGATCAAAAAAATGGTCTTGAATTCTCACTTGAGCAATATGAAGAAATTGATTTTTACTGTAAAGAAAATTCAATAGAATGGTTTGTTTCCTGTTGGGATATCCCTAGTCAAATAGAAATGAGACGATTCAAAACTTCATTCAATAAAGTTGCATCTGCAATGGCTACTAATCTTGATTTTTTAAAAGTTGTTGCTGCAGAAAAAAAACCAACTTTTTTATCCACTGGCATGACCAATCTTGATGAAATACAACAAGCAATTAATATTTTTGATGATTCTAAATGTCCCATAACATTGATGCATACTGTAAGCACGTATCCAGCGCAAGAGGAACATCTAAACCTCAATTGCATAAATACTTTAAGAGAAAAATTCAAAAAACCAGTTGGTTATAGTGGGCATGAAGCTACAGTATTACCCTCAGTAATATCTGCTGTTTTAGGAGCGACTTGTATTGAGAGGCATATTACCCTTGATAGAGCAATGTATGGATCTGATCAGGCAGCTTCTTTGCAGGTAAATGGATTAAGAAATCTTGTAGAGTCGGTTCGCAAATCTGAAGTTGTATTAGGCGATGGGCTTAAAAAAATTATTCCAGAAGAAATTGAAGTAGCTAAGAAATTAAGGTACTGGTATCAAAGTTGAAAAAAAGTATACAAACATATTGTTTTGATATTGATGGCACAATTTGTCAAAATACTTTCGGCAAATATGAATCAGCTGAGCCCATCCAAGATAGGATTAGTTTCATAAACAAGCTATATGATGAGGGTTGCGAAATAATTATGTTTACGGCAAGAGGATCTACCACAGGAATTGATTGGACTAGATTCACAAAAAAACAATTAGAAAAATGGGGATTAAAATATACAAAACTTATTTTAGGCAAACCATATGCAGAACTATTCATTGATGACAAAGGTATTGAAGCGAATCAATTTTTTGATACTAAATTGCCTAAATCCAGTAATTCCTATTTTGCAAAAACATCAAGATATTTCTATCTGTTAGATATTCAAAAAGACATCTACAAAAAGATTGATAATTTAGCTAACGAAATAGCGGAATGTTTCAAAAAAGGAGGGAAATTATTCTTCGCGGGTAATGGAGGCAGCTTTGCCGATGCTCAGCACATCGCCGCCGAATTCACATCAAAACTTAAAATTGATCGCAATCCTTTGCCTTCAATATTATTAGGAGGGAATTCAAGTTCTCTAACAGCTATTGGGAATGATTATGGTTTTAATTACATTTTTTCAAGAGAGTTTGAAGCACTTGCGCAAGAAAATGATGTATTAATAACAATCACCACAAGCGGAGAGAGTGAAAATATAATTAGTCTTTTAAAAAGTGCCAATCAAATGAATATTTCAAATTGGTGCTTGACGTCAGCCAAAAAATCAAGATGTTGTAATCTATCAAAAATAATCTCAACACCAAAAGAAGTGAATGAAGTGGCAAATATTCAAGAATTACATATAGCTATAGGGCACTTATTATGTATGAAGACAGAAGAATACTTATTTAGATAAATGGTAGAAAAAAATCACCATAGAAAAAAGATTCTCGCCATTGGATCAGATAGTGAGATCGCTGAAAATCTTCTCAAAACTATATGTTCACAAAATGACCATCTGACTACTGTTTCAAGAAATAAGAATTCAAGTTTTCTAAACAAAGATCATTTTTGCGTGGATTTATCAGATATAAATCAAGTAATAAATTTAAGCAAAAAAATTGAAAAAGTAACTTTCGACATTTTTTTATATTTCCCAGGCAATTTCACACCTAAAGAAATTACAAATGTAGAAACAGAACAAATTATTGAGCAATTTAATGTAAATCTTATTTCAGCCATATGTCTAACTAAATCAGTAATTAAAAATATGGAATTACAAAAAAGTGGAATGCTTATTTATATTGGTTCTAGTTCAGCTTATTCTGGTTTCAAAAAAACATCAATTTATTGTTCTTCAAAACACGGTCTTCTTGGCTTTTCTAGATCTATTGCAGATGAATATAGGGAAAAAGGAATAAAAGTAGCTTGTTTATCGCCAGGGAGTGTTGACTCTAAGATGAGTATTCCTTTGCATGAGGATCAAGATGTATCTACTTTTATAAAACCTTGGGAAATCTCAAAACTTTTGCAAGATATAATTTACGAGACCCCAAAATCAATGTGGCAAGAAGAAATAATTTTAAAAAGATGTAGTTATCAATGAATGATTTATCAAAATATACCGTTTTAATAACTGGCGCTGCATCAGGAAACGGATTCGGAATAGCATCATGTTGCATGAATTATTTCATGAATTTAATTCTGGTTGATAAAGATAAAAACGGGTTATTGAGTGCCAAAAGTAAATTATTATCACAAAAACAGATAGGTAATAATTTCCAAAGCCTAGAAACTATTGATTGCGATCTTTCAAATTCTGATGAACTAGATGAATTAATTTATCAACTAAAAACTAAACAAAAAACTATTCATTGTTTGGTCAATAATGCTGGCATTTCATTACCAATTAATGAAAAAATGACCTTAAAAAATAAATTAGAGGTTTGGGATCAAACCTTAAAAGTGAATTTAACCGCACCATATCACTTGGCTATTGGATTAGAACAACTTATTCCAGATAAAGTAGGGACAATTATAAATATCACAAGCCTAAATTCAACTCTAGCATTCCCGAACAATCCATCATATATGGCTTCTAAAGGTGGTTTAAAACAGTTAAGTATGTCATTGGCAACAGATTTATCCCATAGAGAAATAAGAGTAAATTCTATAGCTCCAGGATATTTTAAAACAAATATGACAAAGTTATCCTGGGAAGATAAAAATAAGAGAAATGAGAGATCATCAAAAACACTTTTAAAAAGATGGGGCATGCCAGATGAATTAGGAGGTACAGTATGTTTCTTAGCTTCAAGAATGTCTTCTTACATTACAGGTCAAGAAATCTATATAGATGGTGGATGGTCAATAAAAGGTCTTTAAAAAGTTTCCCTTTAAAATAAAATTTAAAAAAGATATATTTTTAAAAGAGCCTCTAAAATTGTTTAAGCATTAGAAATATCAATTAGGTCAATTATGTTAGACTTCGGCAAAATTAAGGTATTTATGGTCAAGTTTTTAGAAAGCATATTAACTGAAACTTTTGACAAATTTCTTACATTTAGGCATTGGATGAAATTAAATATTTATAAAAGTCCTATGACAGAATATCCCTCACTTAATTACTCTTTATATAAATTTAAAGCCCAAATACTTTTTAAGATTAAAAATAAATCTCATAAATTTAGATTCAAAAAAGAAGCTAATGAATTCAATGAAAAAGGTTTTGCAACATTTTCAAACAAATTAATTGAAAAAAATAGTTTTAGAATTTTAGAAAAAATTTCCGATATTGAAGATCCATGGGATCAAAAAGATTATCTGAAAGTTTCTGCTTCCCAAGAATTTAAAAAAGAATTTATAAGTATTTTTGAAAATGGAGTAGATGACTTTATCAAATCAGCTTTCAAATCTGATTACAAGATATTTTTTCATCAACTTTATAAGTCTAAGAGATATTCTAAAGATGAGGTGCCAGAATTATCGGCTCTTTGGCATGCGGATGGCGGGCCTGGGATCTGCATGAATTTAATGATTTGTCATACACCGGTAAATAAATTAAATGGAGCAATGAAAGTTATCCCATGGAATTATTCAAAAGAAATGCTTACTAAGACTTTTTATAACTATAAAAAATGGACTAGGAGTCAAAATAAATTATCCTTAGATAAATACTCTAGACTTGAAAAAAGATCTATTAAATGTACAAGCTTAAAAAACATTATCGAAGAAAAATCTATAGAATATTTTCAACCAAATACGCAAAACCCAGGATTAATATATGCTTTTAAGAATAATTGTGTTCATGCAGGAGGATTTACTGAACTAAATCAGGAAAGAATAGTAAGTGTTATGCATATCTATCCCTCTATGGAAAAAACATCAATTATTGATAAATTCAATTCAGAACATCGTAAAAAAGCACCATTTCCTAGGAAACTAAAATAATTATCAAATTATTATTTCTCAAATTGTAAAAAAGTTTAGGTGTATAATAGTTGAATAAAAGAAAACAAAAATTGAAAATTAATCAAATAAAAAATCTTTCAAGAAGTGATATTTGGGACAAAGAATGGTTTTTAGAAATGTTAATAAATGGCTTTAGAAATGATGGCGTTAAGGAATATTGGCTCGATATAATTAAAAATTTTATCCTAGAAAATAAACTCAAATCATTCAAGAAATTCATTGATGAATTTAAAATTTATCTTGAAAAAAATAAATTTGAAAATAAAGAAGAAATTTTAATTTTTCTTGAAAATTTATTTGAAAAAACTCTATACAATGAGACTTGTTATTATAGAGCCGATCCTGCCAAAACAAGAGTTATTCAGTGGCCCAATAATCAAAATACAAAAATTAAAAATCCACAACATTACTTTAATATTTATGAAGATATTTTTTATAGAGAACGTTTTCCAATAATTACAAAAAAAACAGGTATAGGTAGCGCAGGTTCTTGCTTCGCGAGAGCAATTGCACACCAACTTCAAAGATCAGGTTTTAATTACGTTATAGAAGAAGATGACCTTCCTAAAGATTTTCCAATTGAGAATCTAAGCTCAAGTCCATACAGGGTAGAGCCTGCAAGATATGGAGTATTATTCAATACTCCTAGTATCAGACAAATGATAGAGAGGGGTTTTGGATATTGGAATCCTGAATTTATCATTGCTGAAAATAATGGGAAATTAATTGATCCTTTTAGAAGTGTTGCTAATTTATATGACGACTATGAAGGATTTTTAACTGACTATGAAAAACACAATAAAGCATTAAAAAAAGCACTATTAAAATGTGATGTTTTTATAATTACATTGGGGCTTACCGAAGCATGGTATTTCGCACATTCAGGAAAATATACAAGTGTATCTCCCCATAAAATCAACCCAGTTTTACTCAGACAGAAAAATCTAAATTTAGATGAAAATTTAAAAGAACTAGAAAAAATATTTGAAATTTACAAAAAACATCAACCAAACATAAAGTTTATTA
>MDSZ01150237.1_pt1 | contig 13204 bp, 10 predicted proteins | sample 811201 | NCBI WGS metagenome assembly MDSZ01 (sample SAMN05326647, study PRJNA326480) | marine metagenome | isolation source: seawater | place: Indian Ocean: North | collected 2010
TTATAAACAGCATTAGTTGGACTATGTGTTGTAGGACCAGGTAAACTATGACTACCAATAGTAAGAGTCATAATACCAACAGCACCATTATATTCACCAGCAGTAGGTGTAAAATTAACAGCATTACTTTTCCCTACATCTATTGTAAATGAAGTTGTAGTACCTACAGTAATTTTTTTCCACTTACCACTTATAGGATCTGTTGATCTTGGATATTTTTTTATAGAACTACTACCGTCCATTGCACATTTAAATGCTAATGAATAATCATCAAATTTAACAACATTATTTGTAGAAAATCCATGAGCAGTTGCCGTGGTAACAGTCATAATTCCTGATGAAGGAGTATAGAATGCCCAGTTTGGAGTATGTGATGTTGCAGATGCAAAAAGTCCATGACCTGGTATATTTAATTCTAAATCTCCTGTTCCTGAATCATAATTTGCACTGGTAGGAGTAAAGTAAACTGCATTACCATTAGCAAATACTGAATTAACGTCTGACCTGACATAACTGTGTTGAGCACCATTATAAAAATGAGTTATACCATTAGAAGAACCAACACGAATAGAAAAATACTTTGGATCAGTAACCGCTTCCACAACATAAGATGATTGTGGATCTGGGAAAATTGTAGTTGTGATGCCAGAATTATTATTAGCACAAGTAAATGCTATTCCAGCTAAAGTAATCGGATCACCTGCACTAAATCCATGATTATCTATCGTGGTTACTGTAGCAATTCCTAATGGTTCACAATAAGTAACATCAGTGATTGTAGCTAAACCACTTTGTACTCCACTAACAAATAAACGATCTAAAACTAGGGGTGTTTTTTCCAACACCATTCTACCATCAACAAGAATTGCTGCATCATTTGGTGGTATTTCTATATCTTTTATAACTCTTACATCTCGTGTAAGTCCTGTACTTCTTGATTCTCTTCTCTGAGTCAAAGTGACTGTTGGATATGTACCTATACCGACATTTGCTACTTGAACATATAATACTAGAGCAGAAGTTCCTGTTGGAACCTCATAAAGTTTCTGCTGTCCTGGTGCTACAGGTACAACAACTGATATAAACTTATTTACTGGTGCTATTGCCATATTATCTCAACGCTAGTATTAATGGTGTTAATTGGGCTTGAATTGCTCTGTTAAAGTCTCTTCCTCGAATAGTTGAAGTTGTTTGATCGACTGTTAATCCATCACCAATTCTAAAATTTCCTTTTTGATCAGTGCTAGTAAATGGAACTTGACCTCCGTTTATAGCAATAACTTCATTTGCAGTAATAGGTTCACCACCTTGGAAGGGGTTCGCTTTATTTATATCGGTACCAGCACCAATATATTCAAACGAATGAGAACTGGTAATAATACGACTAATTCTAAAGAGTTCAATATCAACTCCACTATTAACCTTATATGGAACAAATTCATTAAAAGTTACTGTGGTTAATCCAACAGTATCTGTTGGAGGAGTAGCAAGACTTACAGTATATAAAATAGGATCTGTATTTGCTTTAAGTTGTGCACTACCTGTACCAGAAATATTAACTGCAAATGATTGATTTGGCAAGAAATTTCTACCACTAGCAAGAACATCAACAGATGTAATTGTTCCAGCAGCACTCACATTAGCAGAAAATTCTGCTTGAATAGATTCTGGTCCTAATGGATTTGGAACAGTAATAATTGGTGGTGCTGCAGCATTATAATCTCCATCAGCTCCACCATTAACAACTTCGATAGATCGAATTAATTGCATTGGTTCTTGTATAATTCCACTTCCAGTTATATCAAGATAATCTGAAAGATCAATCTTAAAGAACAATCCCTGCCCATCAAAAGGTTTTCTATATCTTCCCTGAACATCTGTAAGATTAGTAATTTGGAAAGTATCATTATCTGCAGCTACATTTCCTGTTGTTGTACCTGTAAATTCTACAGCACCAACTCCATCTGCCTTTAATCCAACATTACCAAAGGATGAGTTAGAGTTAGTTAGGTCACACTGTCCACCTGTATCACAATAAATTGCTATGTCACAACCAATAGTAAAGATAGAAACTAACTGAGCATATGCATTGTTTGTAATTGATACACCAATACCATTCTGGTTATATTGTGTAAACGCATCACAAACAAATGATTTAAAATCTTGTCCTAAGTTATTAGTACCACCAAAATCAGCATTAGCATGATTACCATCTATTTTCATACCAATACTACCAGTCATAAAGTTAGTACAGTTTCTAACATATGGAGATTTCCATCTACCAGACGGACCTTCATTAGCAGGACCAGTATGAGCATATCCAGTAGCAGCAGGAGTATCTAATGGTGGGAAAGCAGCAGCTGCACATCCAGGATGATTATATGAAACTCCACCTTGTCCATCATCTTGAGGACCAGAGAAGTTAAGATTCTGTATCAAACATCCTCTTCTAACATGGAAAACATCCTTAGTTCTATTCTGAGGAATAATAGTTACAAGTCTTAGATCTTCACCAGATACTGAAACATCAGTTCTTAATCCAATTGGATTATTCTCAATATAAGTACCAGAACGAATAATAATAGTATCTCCTTCTTTTGCTATAGATGCAGCAGCACCAACAGTTCTTTTTGCATCACCTTCTAACAATCCAGTATTAGTATCATCACCATCAACAGTAACCCAAATAGCATTATCAGTATCTACACCAGAAGGTCTCCATGATACACCACTACCTACAGCAGATAATCTATAATCATTTTTTGTACGACTAGCATCATAACCAACACTGTTTAACTTATCAATAATAGAGTTTTCTAACTCTAAAGTACCAATAATTTTTGCATCTTCACCAACATTAAGATTCTTTTCAATACCAGCACCACCATCTACAATAAGAGCACCAGTATCCTTATCAGTTGATTGAGTAGTTCCTTCAACTATCGCATCACCACAAATATAAACCGTTCCACCAACACCAATACCACCACCAAAAACAGCAGAACCAGTTGTACAACTAGTGGATACTGTTGTATCTGCTACGGTTAAAGAACCACCAATATTAACATTCTTCTCAATACCAGCACCACCATCAACTACAATTGCACCAGTATCTTTATCTTCAGATTGAGTAGTTCCACCAATATGAACATCCTTCTCAATACCAACACCACCATCAACTATTAATGCACCAGTATCTTTACTAATGGATTGAGTGGTTCCATCAATTTTTGCATCACCACCTACATTAAGATTTTTCTCAATACCAACACCACCATCAACTATTAATGCACCAGTATCTTTATCAGTTGATTGAGTAGTTCCTTCAATTTCTACATCATTTCCAACAAAAAGATTCTGTGCAATACCAGCACCACCAGCAACTATAAGTGCACCTGAATTAGTAGAAGTAGATGCAGTGGTTCCCTCAATTTTAGCATCTTCACCAACAAATAAATTTTTACCTATACCAGCACCACCTAGTACTATTAATGCACCCGTGCTACTGCTAGTCGCATTAGTAGTTCCTTCAATCTTAGTATTATCACCAATAAAAACTTTCTTTACAACACCAAGTCCACCATCGATCTGAACAGATGCATTTGTAATACTAGTTGCATCTGTTGCATCATTAAATGTCGCTACACCATCTACATCTAGTGTACTATTAAGAGTTGTAGCACCGTCAACATCCAGTGTTAAATTAAGAGTAGTAGCACCATCAACATCAAGTGTAGCATTTAAAGTTGTATCTCCATCTACATCAAGTGTATCGTTTAAAGTTGTGACACCATCTACATTTAAAGCACCACCAACTTGAGCTTCAGAAGTAACTTGAAAGTTTCCCTGAACATCTAAATCATAAGCTGGATTATTCTGCCTAACACCAACCCTTGTCATCCTATAGATTGGAGTATTAACATCACCTGGAGTAGTATATCCCCAATAATCCTGATTTTCTATTCTGGCAATAGCAGTAGGATTATCAATATCAGGTAAAGCAGTTACATTATCAGTACCAACACCAAGACTATTAGTTCCCCAGAAATTTAAAGTTGAGAATGTTCTAGCAGTTCCAGGATTTGGTTGATATATCCCTTCATCTTGAACAAATATTCCTTCTAATGACAAAGGAGATGCTTCAACCCATCTAATTCCACCTAAATCTTGATTTAAATAATATCCATTTACACCTGAAGATTGAGCAGAGTCAAAAATATCTTTACTAATGCTTACACTACCCTTCACATCAAGTGTTACAGGAGAACTACTCATCTCAGATGTTGATTTACCTGGAATTGTAGTTCCAATTCCAACTAGTCCTTCATTTGTTACTATAAAAGTTGTAGATACTGGTTCACCATTAACATTTAAAACAGAAGTATTAGGACCACCAACTTGAAATCTTCCTAAAGGTTCTGTATTTGCAACACCAACTCTACCACCTTCTGGACCAGCACCTGTACTGATTCCTGTAAATACAGTTCCACCAGCACCAACATCTAATCTCTGAAAAACTGTTAAATATTCTGTATTTAATTTAGCCTTAATATCAACATCATCATAGAACGTAGTAAGACCAAGAAACTCTGCGTTTCCTAGAACTTTAAGTGTATCTAATTCTAAATTTCTAAAAGCAGCATCACCTTTAAAGTCATAATGAAGGGTTCCATAGACGTAAACATCTTCAAATATTGATTGACCAGCCCATGTATTTTGATTACTTAATTGTGTCATATATCCCCCTATAGAAACGCATCAACTGCCAAACCACCAGCAGGACCAAGAGCACCTGTAGCATATGTTTTAAGACCAGCTTTAGCAAGTCCTTTAAGACCACCTCCACCAAGAGCAGAGGCTCCTATCGAACCTAACTTATTATTTACAAAACTACTAGCAAATGCTTTATACTTATCACTAATTTTCATCCAATCCCCCAAATTACCATTATTACGTGAGACTTGGATCTTTCTTGCATTAAGATTGATTTGATCCGTTGTACGATCAAGATTTCCTATATTTATTGTATTTTTTGCTTTAATAGTAACATCATTACCTTCTAAACAAATCCGATCAGCCTTAAGTAAAATAGAACCTTTATCAGCATTAACAGCATAACTTCCATGATGAGTTATCATTCTATAACTGACTTCCTCATCTTTATTTTGAAAACCACACTCTACCTGTAGTGTCTTACCTGCATATTGTCTGGATAAACCACTACCCTCATGCAAACTCTGATTATATAATACATTATCTTCAGTTCGAGATTCCATAATATATGCAGTCTTTCCAGCATATCCAACAACCTCTGATCCAGATTCAATAATTAATTTTTGATTTAGTACATCGCAAGTGCGATTCTCTTGATTTGCCACTTATTAACTTCCTCTTTCTGGTTGCAGTGGTTTACCCACACAATCAATAGACTGAACAAGATCTTGTTCAATTATACGTCTTTCTGTTGTCATAATAGGGCGAAGAACAGCACCAAATCCAGCATTTTTAATCTTTATTGTAGGAATACTATCATATTCTTTCTGACAAATAACATCAATACTCTTAATTCTACCATCAACAACATTTAGAGTTAAGCACTCATCCTCAATTTCAGCATCTTCATACCCTTTACCTGGATTTTCAACTATAATTTCCTTAATATAGACTGGTTTTGTTTCTGCTGGAAGATCTACAGGATAATTTTCACCTTCACTTAGAATTACAATATTTGTAATTTGTCCATAAGTAGGAGAATTTACATTTTTATCAACAACTGCTTGACCATAAGCACCATATCCTTTATCACAACTATCACTAAATGAAACAAGTGGTTCATCAGTATATCCTTCACCAGGATCAGTTATTTCAACACCCACAATACTAGCAGTTCTTTCAATATCACCATAGATATCATTTACATCAAGATTATCTACAAATTTTCCAAGAAGAATTTTTCCTGCACCTCCAATTCCATTACCACCAAATAAAGTTACTTTAGGAGCACCACATTTAAATAAATTTCCAGTATAACAATTAGTACCAAGACCATGATCTTCTGCTTCACCAACTTTATTTCCAAATATTGACCATTGACCATACTCTTTTTCAAAATCACTTATACCTTCTTTAACACCACCAAGAAGACCATCTTTTTTCTTTTCTACTTGATCCATAGCATCATTTCCTGCATCAAATACTTTGTCTAACACATTCTGTTGTTCAGCATCACTTTTAGTTTTTATACCATTACCATCAATTTTATACTTAGGATTAACACATTTTGGTTTCTTTGGTTTGCATCCAAAAGGATCTTGAAGTTTATTTAATAGATTAGCTCCCTTACTAACAAAATCCTTTACTTTAAATGCTGCACCAAGAACTTTGTTTAATGGACCTGTAACAGGAGAAATAAAATTATCAACTAACGAACCAATTTTACCAGTTATAGCACCTACGAATTGATTAATAGCACAAGCAGGACCGTTCAATACATTCTTAACCATTCCAGTCAACATATCTTCAACAGCACCAGTCAAAGCACCAGTAACCTTATTCACAAGACAATCTACTGATCCAAACATTTTTGTGACAAATGGTATTAATGCAGATTGTGCACCAATAACTTTAGGAAGTGCTTTTTGAAATTTTGGGAAAGCAGCAAATATATCACCTGCAATCTTATCCATTCCACCTTTGACCCAATCAATCATCCCATCTGCCAAATTATTAGCAATACCACTAACAAATGATTGGGATGCTTTACCAATTAATTTTGATATACTCTTTATCTCACCAGGAAGATCAAGATTAAATTGTTGTGCTCTACTTACTAAATCGATAAAATTACCTAACTGAGTTTCCACCTCATCTACAAAATTGCCTTTACATGGATCTGCAGTAAGAACCTCTTTTCCAGTAGATGGTGATACTGGTTGAACATTTGGAAAACCTGCCTTACTATATTTTTCAAGTCTATTTGTATAAGCTTCATACTCTGACTCAGATAAATTATCTAATTGTTCTTGAGTAAAATTTTTCTCATTTGTAAGTCTTGGATATTTTTCTTTAAGTTCGGAAATTTTCTGCTGCCACTTTTCATCCTGAGGATTATCTCTTATAAGAGTCCTATATGCTTTAAGTTGTTGTCTGGTTAATTCTTGGGGTGGTGGTGGATTTTTTGGAAACTTAGGAAGTTCTGAGGTTTCACTAAAAATTTTTGTAGTACTTCCTCCAGTAACACCAGAAATAGGTCTACCAGTGGCAGTATCATATGTTATACCATTAACAGTGTATGTTCCAGCAGTTGAACTTGTCATCTTAATTCTATCCGTACTTTATTTATTACTGTAACGTGAGGTAAGTACCATCAGGAGAATTTCTTACTAATTCCATTTCCTTTTTGTTCCATTCGATCCAATCTGGATTTTTCGTACCATTTGGTAATTTAAATGGTGGTTCTCCATCCTCACCCCCCTGATAAAGTTGAAATTCCTTTCCAGCATCATATTCTAATTTTCTTTTTATCTCATCATATGAATCATCATCACTCTCTACAACTGCCATAACAGTATCAGGTGACAATCCATTATCCTTAGCAACTTGTTTAATTACACTATTATTTGTTTGATTATTCTTTCTACCTAAGGTTGCTTCAAATGCTTTATCATACTCTGATTCTGGAATTGCTCCATTATATTGCTTATCAAGTTGTTCAAGTCTATTATCAAATTCTTTTCTAGCTGCTCGTCTTTCCTCAACAGTTGGACGGGTCTTTCCCTTTATTATCTCTTCACCCTGATCAGTTAATGGAGTTTCTGGATCTGGAGTTGCACCAACAGCATTTTCATCATCCTGTCCACCTTTAACATTATTCAACTCTTCCTTAGGAGTAGATTTTGTTGTACCACTACCTTTCTTAATTAATGTTTCTATTATAGGTGTAATAATATCATCATGACCTGAAAATTCATAACCTTCAGTCAAACCTTTAATCATCTTCCCAACAAACCCAGATTCAATTCCAAATTTAGTATCAGGATCCTTTTTCTTAGAACTAGCATTTGGTGTAGACTTTGTTCTAGGAAAAGCCATTAAAATAACAGGGAATCCATTGTTAGGTGCTAAAAATGCACCCAATACCATATCTCCCTGTGCTAATCTAACAGGAGCAGTTCTTCCTCCACCACCTGTTCCACTAGTTGTAGGTAAAAGTGCAGCAGCAGTAACAACATTCCCATCATCAACACTATCTTTATCTGAGAAGTCTCCTACAATACGAACTTTATATCTCCACCCCCAAGATTGTCCAGAAACTAATTCTCTCTGAGCATCAAACTTAACTACCTTCCCTATAAAAGGACGTAATCCACCTTTACCAAAATATGTATTATTATCAGTCATATCTAACTCTTATTAGTGTATAATCCGTAAGCATCACGGCATATGGTCATAGAAGTATATGACCTTTCAGTATCAAAATGATGACAAAGATGTAATATTAAGTATTTACCACTTTGTTGTTGATCAACACCACCCATTGCAGTTTCACCTTGTCTTTGAAACTCACATCTAATTATATCACCAGCATTTAATTTTACATTACAAGGAACTTGAATCTCCATTATTTGAGAATGTAGAAGATTATATCTCATAGGAGATTTTGCTTGCCATTCTCTTGGATCATTGTTAGGAGTAATTACATTAGGATCAGCATCAGTACTGCCAATATCTAAAACAACAAAATTAGTTGTACTATAACTCTTTATTTTATCTTCAAAAGCTGGCTTCCTTCCCAAGAGTTTTTTAACCTTACTATTCTTTAGTGAATAAATTTTAGGTTCTTCAACTTCAAGATTTTGAGGATTAAAGAATACATTACGACTACTATAATACTTCAATGCTTCCTCTACATCCTGATCTTTAATAATGTTTGGTGGTAATAAAATTCTAAAGTCATTTTCATCATTATCAAGATTTGCCTTAGAACCACCAGAATATGTATAAGTTTCTACTGGATTTTGAGATATAAGATTATCTATACCTCTAAAATTAATACCTCTCTGTGTTTCATAAAAGAAATATGCAGGATCACCATTTTGAGGAATAGATCTTCTACATAAGTCATTTATTAAATCCAATCCACCTACCCCATTTGAATAGAAATCATAATTATTTTGTGTAGGATCTATATTAGATTTTCTTACATTGAGGTCTTTAAGTATCTTTTTAACAGTATCACTAATTCTACCTTTATACTTCTTACATGGATCTTTAATATCTAAATTTTCATAAGCAGAACTAGATTTAAGAGATAAGAGTACACTTTGACGATTTGAATCCTCTGTTAAAGTAGGAGCACCATTAACTTTAAAAGGAAAATTTAAAGTTCCTGACTTAGATTTAATTTTTACGTAAACATCTTCATAACCAGTAATTGGTAATGCACTTTTAATACTTCCAAGTCTACCCTGACTATCTTGTTCTTTACTAGATTGAATAGAAGCATCAGCATCAATAAAAAGTAAAGTAGCAGTTACTTCAGGAGAATACAAACTTTCATAGTAATCAAAACTTACAGTTTTACCTATAAGATTGGCATTCTTACCATCTTTACTAATTTCCATCTTCTCATAGATGGATGCTCGTGCTGCACTTCCTGACATTTATGCTTCGTGTATTACTGGTTGTCTTGCTAAGATCACTGTATTTTTATTCTCCTCACCACTATTTAATAGACTACTGAGATTGGTATCATCCTTTATAGGTTGAATTATATTATTAGATTCACTACTCATTGGTTTCAATATACCAGAAGAAGATCCTTCTTCACTATCACCTAACATTTTATAATATTCTGTTGCTGTTGTTGTTATCATTTTTCCTGGATTTTCTGGATCAGGATAAGAATATGTAGCGTTTTTATCTTCCAATTTTTTAACGTCTTCATTCAATTTTTTAGTTTTATTAAAAAACTTATCAGACATTTCCTTCAACTTACCAGTAGGAATTTTATCTAAACCCTTTTCAACCTTATCCATTTTACCTTCATTATTACCCATCCAAGAATCTAATTTTTTCTTTAAATTCTCAGCACCTTTTTTTATATCATCCATACTTGCAAATACTGCATTTATTGCTACGCCACTAACAAGCAGTCCTGCTACTCCAATAACCTTTCCTATATTTAATTTAGTAGATACTTTCTTAAATGGGGATAATATTTTTTTAGCCGCACCCTTTAATGGAGATTCTAATTTTTTTTCTGCAGATTGTCTTTTCTGTTGAGAAAATAATTTATTCTGATCTATTGAATTTATCTTTTTTAAATTAGCTAATCTCTTAGTTTTTTTACTAAGAATACTTCTAATATTAGTTACTGTTATTTTAAGTTTTTTTGCTTGAGATACTGCTGACATAATTTTATACTAATATCCCATGCAATTCTGGTGTTTTGGTCATATAAGGATTTAACACATTAATAGAAGAAATGGCATTAACTGTTGTTGTTTCTTCCATTGCAACTTTCTTTTCTTTTGGAGGTATTCTTATTGGAGGTAAATCCATTTCAATTAAATTTATTCCTGGTTTTTGAGAAAGTGATGCAACCAATTCCTTAGGAATTACTGCTTCACCACGTTCAAGAATTGCAGGAATTTCATTCGTAGCACCACCTACAATTCCACCATCATGAAACATTGGTGCTCTAAATGTACCACCACCACTAGTCTTTTCTAAATTTTTTTCTGCTTCTTTCTTTGCTTTCTGTTGGAAATTATCTTTATCTTTATAAGATTGTGAATAATCAAATTGATTTACTCGATCTAATGGTTTTTTACTCATTTCTCGATCAGTACCACCAATTTTATGTGCTAGCCATGTTGCACCTCCAATAAGTGCCAGTATTGCTAAAACTTTAGCACCACCAATCAATCCTACTAATGAAATTATACCACCAAGACCACCAAGAAGATTAAGACCAACTAATGCACCACCTACTAATAATATCTTATCAAGGTTATTCATTGTCCAATCAAATATCTTTTTTATATTCGGCCATAATGCATTAATTGCAACACCAGCAGCAAGAAGTTTAGCAGCATTCAGAATACCTCCAAAACTAAGTCCCGTAGCTGCTTTTCCAACAGTACCTAATCCAGATCCTACACCCTTTCCAATTTTTTTGTACTTTCTAATGAACTTTCAGCACTGGATCTTCTATCGGCAGATGCCTGTGCTTTTAATGCTTTATTATCTTGCTTTTGTTCTGTAATTCTATTTGCAAAATCTAATGCTAAAGCACCACCAATATCTTGCATTACTGCATTAACTTCTGATAACTGTTGATTCATATTGAATACAGCACCAGATAGCATATCAATGCGTCTTCTTAAATCTATGTGCTCATCTATATTTTTTATATTTGTCTTAATTTGGAAAGTATCAATATTAAGTGAACTCTTTTTAAGTTTAGATATCCCTCCTCCCAGTGCATTTGCAATTGGTCCAGCAGAAATTTTTGGTATGGAAGATCCACTACCAAAAGGAGATTTGATATTACTTACATTTAATTTTGGTTTAGTTGTTAGACTATTGATTAGTGCCACTTTGTTGTTTTAGGTTTTCTTCATCTATGTACTGTTTTAATAATGTCACATACACTTCCCTTTCCCAAGGGATCATATTTTCTATCTCTGTTAAAGAGTATTTATGGTGTTGAACCAAGGCAAAATTTACTTTATAGTATGACTCAAGATCAGTATGAGCCATACTTAGGTGAAAAAACTTGCCAACCCTTCCAACACTACTTCAGATTCCACCTCAGTGATTGGATTTGTTACTTTAACTTTATGAGAAAGTTTAGGCATTGTCTCAAAGAATTTTTCAATTGCTTTGAATTGTTTACTGTTCAATTGTTCTACAAATTCCTCCAATTCTTGTTTAGTTGAATCAGAAGCATCCCAACTCTCCTCTTCATCATAAACGATTTCAATACATGAACTAATCATATTAAGAGATTTGTTCACTGCACTACCTTCATTAGTATCGAAATTATTTCCAATAAATTCATCGAGAGAAGGATATTTAAGTTTCATAGAATATTGATCATCAAGTTTGATAATGTTCTTATGTCCTCTAGTTTTTTGAACTTTAATACTATCAAGATTAATTTCCATTTGAACTGATGTTTTATTATCATCAGGACAAACTATATTAACTTCAACAGTCTCACCAACTGATTTTGAACGAACATTCAAGAATAAGTATTCAATATCAAAAGTAGCAAGTTTAGTAACATCTACTCCTTTTGTTAAGATACATTCAGATAATATATCTACAACAGCATTTGATATATCTTCACTATTTTCAGTCTCCAATGCCATAATAAGAATCTTCTCTTCCCTTACGAGAAAGGGACGATATTTAATTTTCTTATTATTAGAAGGTAAAGTCAACTCATAAGTTGGAGTATTAATCTTTGGTAATGGCATAATGTTTTCACACTTCAGTAATTTTATTTATAGGGGTAATTTTAACTTCTTGTTACAACGTATCTATCATAGTTAAAGTTGACTGTAACTTTTAAAAGATCTGCTGTTCCATAAGTAACAGGTAAAGATGTAATTGATTTTGGAAAAGCATTTTTAAATTCATACATTAATGTTCTTTCAATATTTTTTTCAAATTTAGTAATAGTCATTGAATCAACTTTATAATCATCTGGATACCTAAATCTTCTATAAAATGCTTTTTCATTAAGATCAACAGCAGCACCACTAGAAATATAATCCATCCATCCTTCAAAGATACTTAAAGATGTATAGTCTTCATCAACATAAAAAGTAAAATCAATATCAGTATATAATCTAGTATGAGCGAACTCCTGAGGAATACCCATAAAATTATCTTTTACTTCTCCTGTCGCAAATGCACTGGCAGGTAAGGATGCATCAGAACACAGTATTCCAACATCTCTAGATAAGAAATTATCAACATTATCAATTCCATTTGATTTAAGATAATCTGATATTGTTTTCCTTAAAGTTGAAAAATGAACCTGATATTGATTCGTTAACGACAACTTGCCAAGTTTCTCCTTGACTTCCTGCATCGTTATTCTTTGTACTATACCCTTTGCCACTCTAAATACCTTACGAGTCTTATATTATTTCTATTTAGATGGCTTATAAAGGAAAATTCAGACCAA
>MDSZ01254095.1_pt1 | contig 13204 bp, 13 predicted proteins | sample 811201 | NCBI WGS metagenome assembly MDSZ01 (sample SAMN05326647, study PRJNA326480) | marine metagenome | isolation source: seawater | place: Indian Ocean: North | collected 2010
ATTTTACGAGCTTGGCACAGCGAAAAAAATAGTTTCCTTTCCGTTTACCTCTGGATTTTCACGAGCTGCGTCCTGTTTAATCGAGGGCGGTGAATATTTAGGTATTACTACTCTCGATGATCTCAAAGAAGTCATACAGAATGTCTCTTCTTCTTTAGCATGACTATGCCTGGTGTAGTATTCTTAGTTAAAAGTTTCACTGACAGATTTTTTCTCCAAATGTTATAAATGTGCTTGTGTGTGTCTATTTTTTACTAACATCTCCTTTTTCTCTACGACTGCACGTCACTCACTTCACTGAACTCTGCCTTCCTCTAACTCTGAACTCTGACTCTGACCTCTATGTATTACTCTTCGTCTTTACATTCTCCCATCCCTCTTGCGCCATTTTCAATACTTCCATTTTATTTTCCAAACCTTTCACCCATGTAGCGTGATAATCGATCCAATTTTGACTGTTCGTTTTCACGAGACACTGTTTTCTAGTCGCACACACCCAATTCGCGGCATACATATAACTCAAACCCGCAACTTTTGCACCCACTTCTTTCATAGAAACGTCCAAATGATACTGATCCAGCTCAATGTCGTTCGACGCCGCTCGAACCATTGCCTTTAAAATACCTCTGCGCACTTTATCATCCGGCCTCCACAACATCTGACCAGAATTGAAAACAGAGTGTTGAATGCTCGGCTCTCTTTCTTCATCAAACGTCGCGTTTGAATAGAGTTTCTCGTAATCGACTTGATCCCACTGATAAAACAGTTCTGCACTTGGATCTGAATCAATAATCTTAGCTAAATTTGGTACTTGGAAAAACAAGATATCTGCGTCGAATGTAAATACCGATAAGTTTGCGCTGTTGAACACGAGTGCCACTTTTGCCGTGAACCACGCAATCGTATCGAAATCATTAGTCTTAAAATCAGACGCTCCTAAGTTTTTCACAGGTTTCGAAAGGCAATGTTTGAATCCAGCATCCGTGCATTTCGATTGCGTCGCATCATCCAGGCACAAAATTACGAGTCTATCGATGAAGCACTTTTCAGATTTCACGTTTTGCATACCATACATAAACATATCCCAATGATACTCGTTTACTTTTACCGCAAACACAAAGCTGTCTGGAACACACGAAGATAATGTGCTCGCGGCTTCGATTCCAACATTCCTTAGCTGATTATACCATTCGCATTCTGCTCTAGGTACGAACGAGGCATGGGCAGCTCCTTCTCCATCAAATAAAAGTTCGCTAAACTCTTCGTCTATTAACGGAAAACACACGTGCTTGCCGTTCTCGAGCGTCTTAAACACGATTTTCCCTTCTTCCTCTTTCCGAGTGTCAACAGCTCCTACCTCCTCATTCTCAAGCGCTTCTTCTACTTTCTTCTCTTCTTCTTTAATCACACTTTCTACAAGCTCACCGGTATTACTAGTATTACTCTTCGCTTTCATTTCCTCCAAATACATTTCTCGATATCTCTTCAAGTACTCCTTCGCCGCCTCGTTGTGCGCCTTATACGCAACTTTCACGCGCGTATGCACGACGCGTACCGATTTACGATTCATAAGAACAGGGAGACACGCGCCAACGAGGAAACCTGAAAAGAGGAGCAGCCATGGATTTTTCAAGCATCCCATCGACTTCGACGATGACGTTCTTTTCTTCCCGTCATCGTAATCATAATCGTTTCTACCCGCGAGAACCCTTTCGACGTCGTCGTCGTCATCGTTGGCTTCGCGCACAACCGCACCCGACGCCAGCGAGGATGCCGCTCCTGTGGTGGTCGAAAGTCGCGCGCGCATCCCTCTTTCTTCTCTCTTTCTTTCTCCCGTTTCTAATTAATTTTGTGACGAAGCTTGTTCCGTCTACGGATTGAAGAAGAGTGTATAAAAAAGCAGCTACTCGTATACGTAATAAAAATACAACTCTACATTCATTCCACGTCGACGGCGCTAAATATTCCTCCTCCTTCTCGTTCCGATGAAGAACTTTTCGGTAGCGGGCTACTATTTTCCTTCTCTTCGTCGGCAGCAGATGCGGCATTATTAAGCTCTTCCTCGGCTTCTTTCAACAAAAAATCGATGAATAAATCCGCCACGGGAACTTCTGCATTTTCTCCGGTGGCTCCGACAACCCTTAAACCAACCCCGGAGAGCGCTCCAAACGCTTTGCCGACACCCCTGGCGATACCCAACGGTGCTCTCGCGACTTTAGATATCACTCCAGTCGCTCTTCTTGAGCCTAAAATGATCGCTTTTTGTTGCGATGCTTCCATATTTAAGAGTCTCGACATCAACTCGAGCACCTCTTCGGAAAAGTTACGTTCGAAGTACGTCACCAAAAGCTTCGTAATGACCGACTTGTCGATGAATACTTCGTTCTGGCCATCTTCATTACCACCGGCAGATGACGACGACAACCGCGCTATTTTCTTAATCGCTTGTGTCAAAGCGACTCTCAACTTTGTCGATTGCGCGGTTGCCTCAGCACACTTTCTCGAAGCATCTTTAAACTTTTCCTCAGTCATCGCTCGTTTTCCTTCCAACTCTTCCATCTCCCTCGTTTTCTTCTCCAAAACTTCCATAGTCTCTCTTAACTTACCACTCGTCTCTCTCAACTTCTGCCTCGCCTCTTTCGCTTCGTTCGTCCTCCCGTCCATCTGCTCCTGATCGGCGTAAAAGCTTCCCAACGCTCGATTTAAATTTTCAACCTCTTTCGTCTTCCTCTGCAATCCGTCTTCTTTCTCCATCAGTTGCATCGTTAAGCGTTCTACCTCCTTCTCGAACTTCTCTTCCACTCTTCTCTTCTCCACTTCCACCCGTTCTTCGATCGACATCTCGTCTCTATCCTCTGCCTCTTCCACGTCCAACAAATGTTCCCGCAAGCGTTTCAACTCTTTCTCTTTCTTTTCGAGCGCCTCGCGACACTCGTTGAGTTGCACTTGAAATCGATTCTTCATATTCTCCGCATCCATGAGTTTTTGCGACAAACGTGTCGAATCTTCGCCTCGAGCTCTTTCCGCGAGCTCTTTTTGCCGTTGGAATTCTTTCGCGCGCTTTTCTAAAAGGAGTATTTGTTGTTGGTGTTGGTGTTGGTGGTGGTCTTCGTTTTTGGAATTATTTCCATCATCACTCGACGAAGACATTTTCATCGTCTTCATCTCCTCCATCAATCGGGCGTTCTCCTCCGATAACGTACCGATGGCTTGTTTCAGCATCGCTCGCTCTTCTTCGAATCTTTGTTGTTCTCGTCGCATCGTCGCCGCGTGTTGTTCTCCATCGCTTCCACTTTTGTTTTTCTTCTCTTTTTCCAATCGCAAGCGCGCTCTCAGTTGCGCGATGCTGCTCGTGCTCGCGTCGCCGCCTCCGAGCCTTCGCTCGTCGTCGTCTTCCGAAGACGACGAGTCGTCCGAGAGGTCGAGCGGCATCGAAGCGCGGGGTTCGTGCGAATGCGCGCGTCGATGGTATGACGCGTCTTTGTACTCCAACAAAAGAAAGACGTTTTAAAATCCCTCCTTTTTTTCCCCAAAAGGAAGGAAGGAAGGAAGGTCTCTTCTCACTGCATGGTCGGCGCTCGTGCTGCATCCGACGATGGCGTCGCGACTCCTAAAACCGCGACGACGACGACGACGACGACGACGACCAATGCGAGTCCTGCCAATACTACTACTCGATTCACGTTCAAGAATCTCGTCGCAGCTGCCCTGCTCGCGCTCGTGACGAGCGCACACGGGCTGTTAACGACCGCCTCTCTCGGTGGAAAAGAAAAGTACAGTTACAACGTCGCGACGGTACCGTTATTGGCGGAAGCCGTAAAGTTATCGATCAGTTTCGTGTTGTTGAGGAGGGAGATGAGTTCGAAAGAGAGCGGTAATAAGGTGATGATGACCACTCAAGTGAAAACAGTTTTGTTGTATCCGATACCGAGTTTGATTTTCTTGCTGCACCAAGCGGTGTCGTTTCCGGCTTTAGTTTTGTTGGACCCGACGACGTTCTTAGTTTTAGGAAACTTGAAGATAGTCATCACTGGGATTTTAACCAGGATGTTTTTGAAGAATAGCAGCAACGGATGGACGCATAAGAAATGGATTGGATTAATATTGGTCACCGTCGGCGCGTGTACGACGCAAATCGGCAAAAGTGAAAAGACAGGCGGAAAATGGATGATGTTTCAAAGATTTAGCGCGTTTGGATACTTCTTGGGGATTGGAGACGCGTGTCTGAGCGCTTTTGGAGGGGTATATGTTGAGTTTGTGTTTAAAAAGAACGTAAACGATTCGATTCATTGGCAGAATTTGCAGATGTACGCCTTTGGGGTATTGTTTAATAGCGCGAGATTGACGTATTTGGATTTTAGGAAGTTTCGTGGATGGGACGACTACGAAGAGTTTAGCGATAATGATGCAGTGTATGCGTGGCCCATGACTTTATTTTCTGGACACTCTTTCATATCGATTTGTGTCGTCGCTAACCTCGCTTTTGGCGGCTTATTAGTCTCTCACATCATAAAGAACGTAGACGCAATCGCGAAAGTTTTCGCCACGGCGTGCGCCATGTTCCTCACGCCGACGTTATCATTCATTTTGTTCGCACACGTTCCGAATTCAGCTATGTTTGGTGGGGTTTTGATTGCCAGTTATGGTATGCTGACCTATTACGACGTGATTCAGTTTCCTAGCTATGGGGGTTTGGGTAATAGTAATAGCCTTAGTAATAACGACAGCAACAACAACAAAAATAGAGTGGGGCAGACTGCGACGACGCCGAGAAGTCGTCGCGGCGCGGTGTTGTGATGTTGAATTCAACTAGTACATAGTACTAGGTACTAGTATATTACAAGTAAATGATATATCACAGTCACAAAACAGAGCTCTTATGTAGAAGCGATGATAGATGGGTTAGGTTTTCGTATGCATTTCTACTTCTGCTGACTATTTTGAATGCGCTAATAGCTAATTCGAATGACCCTTTCATCATCATCATCATCATCATCATCATCATCTTCTTCTCCCATTTCTTTTCGGGAGACAGGAATGGATAACTCGGCGCCGGGAGTTTTTGGGATCACGAGAAGCGAAGATACCTCTGTTTTCCTCAAGACGTGCACGTTCGTCTTGGTCTCTCGAATAACCACGCCGGATTCGCCGACCAAGTTTGCTTTTCGGTGTTTCGTGACTAAAACGACCGCGCCGAAAAGTTCCCACGCGTCTTTTTCTTTTCTGTCGCGCTCCGATATCCCATCCACGTGTTCGTCGAGCGTCGTCGTTTTCTTCGACGAGGAAGAAACGTTTTTCTTCTGTTCCTTCCTTCTCTCCTCCAACTCCTTCGCGGCGTACTCTCTCCATAGTTTCCTCACTCTCTTCAAAGACTCCCACGTCAACGTATTCGGCGTCTCTTTCCCGCGACCTTTACCAAAAAGACCGTCTCCGCCAACTTTCGTTCTCACCAACTTCTTCCATCCTCTCCTCGAATACTCTTCCCTTTCCGCTTTCGCGAACCGCCTTCGTCGCTCCTCTTTCCTATGTAAATCACCCTCTTTGTCCTCTCTGAACCTATTGTTAGTACTAGTATCGTTACTACTCCCCGTCGACTTACGCGTCGTCGATTCTAACATCAACAGTTTCTTCTCCGGAAGTTTCGTCCTCGTCACGTCTTCCACCCGCCCGATATCTCTCTTGTTTCGTTGGAACAAGTCTCGAATCACGTCTACAGATTCCACGAGACTCTCCGCTCGTGTCTTCTTCGAGGCACCGCCTCCACCATTCGCGAACGCGCAGCTCTTTCTCCTCTCTGGCGGCGTCTTCGCTCGCGTCTCTACTTCCTCCTCCTCCGCGAACGCGGACGAGTACACCCATCTCTCGTCTGGACACGACGGCGCCGGCGTCGACATTCGTCGCGTCTTTCTCTCCCCAAAGGTCCCGGTGTCCCCCCCCAAAGCGAGACGCCCGCTTTTTTTGGACGAGAGCATCATCCGGGAGTCCAATCGCGCGATAATTCTGGACTGATTCTCTCCCTTCTTCTTCTTCTTCTTCTTCTTCTTCTTCGCGTCGTCGTCGTCGTCGTCGTTGAGGACGGCCTCCATCTCCATCTTCTCGAAGAGAGAGCGATGAATAACGTGTGTTTTCTCATTCATAATTTTGTCCCTTTGTAAAGGTGGACACTAAAATGGAAACCCTAAATACTAAACCCTATTTTTATTCTGGCAAACTGTGCATCCCTCCCTTTCTTTTTTGACCGATACTTTTCGAGAGATATAAAAATAAAAAATACACGAGCGACGAGACGAAGACGAAGACGAAGAGGAGAAGGGATGCTCGTGTCGTCCAGCAACACCAACAACACCGGCGTCAAAAAAAGCATCATCACCATCGCGACGACGACGACGACGAATATCCGGACGAGGCGGAGGAGAGGAATCTTTTGGACGCGACGAAGCGCACGCGTGGCCGCCGTCTCCTTCGAGGATAAATATATCTACAAAAACCGAGACGGGAAGGAGACGGAGAGAGACGGACTCGCGATATCTCCGTTCGCTGGAGGAGACGAGCGACGAACACGGCGCGTGTTTGAAATCGAACTGCCGTCGAGAGATATCGGCATCGAGTTTCGCGAGGCGAAAGGATGTCGATTCACCGCGATGGTGTCGAAAGTGGAGAGAACGTCGAGGGCGTTCGGCAAAGTGAAAGAAGGCGACGTGTTGACGAGAGTCACGGCAACGCAAATCCACGAAAAAGTACCAGAAACGCAACCAACGACGATTTTAGATCCGACTGGGTGGAAATATACGACTGGGTGGTTCGAGTGTAAAGACGAGTCGTTCGACGACGTTATCGCGGCGATTCGGTCCACCGCGGTCGTCTCCGCCGGATTCGTGCACAAATCCATTTTGATGGAATTCCTACGTTTCGAAGACGAAAAGGAGGAGCAGAAAGAAGGAGAAGAAGAAAAGAAGGCACATCATCATCGCGATAATAACGACGAAACCTACAACCAAACGCTCGCGCAGAGAGGCAAGCTCGAAGCCGACCGCGAGTCAAAACGCGTCGCAAACGTCCCAAAGGACGAAATCGAAGGCGGCTTCGCCAAAGACGAGGATTCCGAGAAGTTATTCAAAGAAGACCCCCCAGGGTGGGACGATTAGGAAGAAACACCACGCGCGAGAAAAGAAAAGAGGGAAAAAGGAACGCGAGAGCGAAAGGAAGTGACAAAAAAGAAGAAGAAGAAGAAGAAGAAGAAGAAGAAGAAGAAGTCCAGAGAAACGGAGGAAATAGAAGAGAAAAAGAGACAAAGGAAAACAGAGAGAGAGAGAGAGAGAGAGAGAGAGAGAGAAAGAAAGAGAGAGAGAAAATTAATTAAACGGCAGAAGACGCCAAAATTCAATGCGTACACATCACTACCGTACTAGCACTCGCTCGAGAGAGACCAACCGCTTGCGCGTCGCGCGGCGTTCGAGGAAAGGTCTTGTCAAATACCCTAAACCCTATAATATCTTAAAATATTCCTTTTTCCTTTTGGAAGGGAATATCGTCACTTGTGTTCGACGCGCTTCCGACCGATGGCGACCGCGAGCGTGGATGCGACGGGTGGAGGAACAGGAATCGACGATGGTAGCGTTGGTGCGTGTCAGAGCGGCCCCGCCGGGGGAAGCACGTCGTCGGGTACGTCGACAGCGGCGCACATTTCGGACGCGCACGTGAAATTGGAACATTTCTCGTTGGAAGGAAGAGGCTTTGAGGAAGGCGATGGGGGAGACCGTCCGGAAAAGGAGGAGACGAATGCCACCGGGGTGATGTACTCGGAATCGGAAGACGAGGAAGGGGAACGGAATTTACCACCTCTGAGTTCGGAAACGGACCCGCTGGTTGTGCTCAAACGCATTTCATTCGGGTGGCAGTTCGCTCTGGTGGATTTCGCGTTGTTCAAAAAAGTCGGCGGCGGGAGGTATTCGGCCGTGTACCACGCGAAATATAAACGTCTGGGGATGGATATGGCGTTGAAGAGGTACGTGCGGGATCGATTGCAACCGCACTCGATGGAGCAAATCGCACGGGAAATTGCGATTCATTCGCAGATGCAACACGCGAGCATAGCGCCGTTTTACGGAGCGTTTTTAGACGAACACACGGGGGATATCTATTTGATTCACGAGTTTGCGCAGAGAGGGGACGTGTTTAACGCGCTGAACGCGACGACATTTGGTAGGTTCAGTGAGACGAGAGCGGCGAGAGAGGTGATAAAACCGCTCGTGAATGCGGTGGTGTATTTGCATCAAAGAGGAGTGGTACACAGAGATATCAAGCCAGAGAACATTTTAGTCGCCGAGGCAGGATCGACAATGGTGATGAATGGTGGTGGGCATGGGGGAGAAACGAACGTGACAAACAATCGAGCTTACGCGAGACACACGTCTAAACTGACCGATTTTGGATTCGCGTGCGATTTGAACGTGCACAAACCGTTGGCGAGATTAGGCACGACGGATTACATGGCGCCGGAAGTCGTCACGTGCAATCGCGAAAGACGGGAAGAGTTGAAACAAATGAACGAGGGTGGATACGGCGCGGCGGTAGATAATTGGGCGATTGGTGTTTTGACGTACGAGGTTTTGGTTGGTATGCCTCCTTTTGCAGGGCCGAACAGTCCGAACAGAGAAGACACGTACGAGAGAATTTTGAAAGGTTCGTATTCGAAGATTCCAAGCTTCGTGAGCGATAAGGCGAAGGATTTTATCACGAGGTGTTTAGAAGTGGATCCCGAGAAAAGAGCGACGGCGGAGGAGTTGTTAGAGCACGAGTGGCTGGTCTCAAGAACGATGGTGAAACACGCCATTAATAGTGCTCAGGTATCGCCGGCATCGAATGTCACTTTGGCGACGAAAACGGCAAAATCGATGGAAGCGGATGATCATGAGGACGACGATAACGATGGAACGACTGCTACCCTTTCGCGAAAGACTATTCCAAAGGCAGAAGGGGAGAAAGTTGACAAGACGGATGATGATAACCGCGACGCGATTGATATAATCAAAGATCAGATCAAAGCTGCAAACGAAATCAATAACGACGAGATTGAAGAAATCGAAGACGAAGCAGAAAATGATGCCACGAAGAAGCAGAGTGTTGGAAGCGAAGGGGAACTGTGGACTTCGTCGGACGAGTCGCTCGAAAACGAAGAAAACTACGTGCGCGAGTTGGCCTCTATCGCCGCCGGTCGGTCGGCTTCAATCGCGATTGCCGGTATCTCGGGAAGTGCGCACCACGCGGGCGGCGGTTTATACTCGACGCACATCCCAACGAGCCAACTATCGTTGATGAAAGAAAAAGCCGCCGCAGCGGCACCTGTTTCACCTTTGAAGCAGCCAGTCAAAGCACCGCTTGAACCATCTTCGCCGATGTCTCTTTCTGATGCAAAGAAGAGTTCCTCCACGACGGACAATAGCGTAGAAGGCTTAGGATTCGGCGCGCAGAAAATTGATTTAGCCGGCCTCGCGGCTTTACGCGCGCGTTACGCCAAAGAAAACTACGAAAACAACTCTGACACTCCCACGCGGTATTCGTTCGATGAAAAGCAAAACACGAAAAGCACGGAAAAAACGAATGCCGATATTCCTTCTTCGCCTTCTATCTCGATGTTTGGAAAACTCATGCAAAGGTCGCAATCCGCGATTACGACGAAATCGTCTACTCACCCCGAAACGGTGGCGAATGGTGGCGACGCTTTGCCACAAAAGAAAAAGTCGACAAAGAAAGGAAATACGCTCGGAAGTGGTGGGGTCCAACGCTCCTCGCAGTCCTTCTTACAAAGAATGAGGGGCTCGTTGTTTTCTTCGAGACGAATGCGAAATTTAGCAGGCGCGACGATGGACGGCCAAAGTGAGTTTGACGACAGAAGCAAGAGTTCGTAACGACAGCGACAATATAATAAAACGACGTAGCACGTAAATTAGAAAAGATAGGTTTGTGTAGATGATAGAAAACTTGTACAACAAATGCGCAGTATCAACATAACGTTTTTGTATTGGACGGCGCGTACCCAACTAGCCGCGCGCGAGATAGCCAGGATTAATGTCGTACCGCACGGGAACAAAACCGGTACCGTACCTCACAAACTGCTTCTGTTCGTAGCCTCTCGGATTGACGTATCCTTCGCAATACAGCCCGCACCCTCTCTCGATGCCTTCGTAGATGTACGCCGAAAATGAACACCACCTATAAAAATACACAGATAAGGCAAAGAGCACAAAAGAAAAAGGCGCGCACCGGCGGCACGGAATCTCCAAGCACGTGTTGCATTGCTCTCGCCACTCGACGCTCGGGATAAATTGACACTTATCGAGACATTTAGACTCGACTTTTTTGGGCGTCGTCGTCAGAAACACCGTCGTCGATGCCGCCAAAAGGAGGAATATGCGCACTCTTTTTTGTACGAGGAGACACTTCATCTCGAATTCTTTTTTTTTTTGTGTCGACCCCAACGAAAAGACAGGTAAAAAAAAAAGAGAAGAAATTAATAATGTCGCTCGACTTTACAAAAGAGAGACGGCGCGCTTTGAACACGCCGCCGGGCCGCGCGACGACAAAAAAAAGGGTGTGGTCGTCGTCGCCGTCGCCGTCGTCGTCGTTTCCTTCTTGTCGAGAGCGCGCGCGAGTCGTCGTCGTCGTCGTCTCGCTTTTTTGCGTTGTGTGCTCTCGCGCTTACAAAAGGGAAGAACAATTAATTGATGTGTGCACACGATGCGCTTTTGCATCGCGCCGCCGGGGGCGCACGGAGTGCGTCGTCTCTTTTCCTCGCGCGACGACGGGGCCAGAACCGACGCAACACCAAACAGAGCGACGACGAGAGTAAGACGACGACGAGACGCACCTCTAGCAGGAGAGACGCCGCGATGAAGATTTCTTCGCTTTTCGGTTTCGTAGTGCTCTCTTCGTCGCCGTCTAAAATTGCTTTCGGGAGAGACGACGGACAGCAGAGGAGGAGGGAATTCGTGACGGATGGATACGCGCTCGAGCTCCCCGAGGGTTACACCGCGGAGGAATCCGAGGGCGTGGCGACGTCGACGGCGACTATCAGAGACGCGACTACTGGTACGAGCGTTGCCCAGATTAGGAGAGAACGAACGGGGACGATGGGGAACTACGGGTTGAGGAGCATGTTTTCCAACGTGGACAGTTTTGGAGGAGAGCAGATGAAAGGGCAATACGACGACGACGGGACGGCCGAGGAGGAAGAAGAAGAGGGACAAAAAAAAAGCAAAAGTCGTCGCGGACCGAAAGAGTTGGAACAAAGCGGAATGTACGCGATTGAATTGAGCGAGAACAGAATAGTTGGCGTCGTCGTCGGGTGTAAAGACGGAGAAAATGGGAGAAAATTTAATCAGTTGCAAACTATTCGAGCGTTTGCGCGCGTCGAAAACGAGAGAAAGGCGGAGGACGTGTGGGAGATGTTGGAGTCGTTGAGATTGACGACTGGGAAGACGTGTGGATGATGATGATTATTTCGATGATGATAATAATAATAATAATAATAATAATTATACACTTGTTTATAGTACATCTGATGGTAGTACTTGGCTTTCTGCGCGCGCGCAAATCGTCTTTTGTAGAAGAATTAGAGAGTGCTCGCGTTCCAGAAGACGTCGGAAGCGTCCATCGACTTTTTGAAAAACGCCGGTTCCGAAACTCGAACGTTTAAAGGTTCTCCTCCCGCATCGCGCCAAGGCATGGCTTCTGCTGGTAACGTAATCTCCGCCGCGAAGAGATGCAGACGTATATTTTTTTGTTTCGCGTTTTCGCGGTGCGCTTTATCTCCATACCTAGTGTCGCCTAAAATCGGCATGTTCAATTGTTTCTCGGCGTGTCTTCGGAGTTGGTGCGTTCTCCCGGTTTTCGGGTAGAAATCAATCAAAACTTTTGCGATGGCATTACCACCATCGTTGTCGTCTTCATTTGTCTCGTCGCAAATAGCAAACTCAGTTTCCGCGTATTGGTCGTTGTTTGGTCCCATGTCTTTGCTCGTAATCGTGCCTCGCTTCTCGTTTATTTTTCTCTTTCCCAGTCCTCCTTTACGATGATTCGCATACTCTATCAGAACCGCTCTGTACCTCTTTCTCGCCGCGCGATCTCGGAAAGCTTCGGATAACGTCTTTGAAGCTCTTCGAGTCTTTGCGCACACCACTAATCCTCCGGTCAAACTATCTAATCTGTGCACCGGTCTCGGGCGATGCAACGCGCCTTCCACGTTCTCCGCCGGCTTGACGATATACGGTAACACTCGATCTAAATTCCACCCCGCTAACTCGCTAATATCCTCCTCCAACTCCTCCTCTTTGTTGTTTTTGTTGTAATTATTATTATTATTATTATTATTATTATTATTATTATTATTGTTTTTCTTATTCTTGTTCGTCTTTGTCTTCAGCGTCGGAATCCCGAACGATTTCCTCACGACGGCGCACTCTTCGTCTTCGTACGCCACCGTCGTCGCGTTATCGCCTTCGCGTATTTCTTTCGGCAAAACGTCTTCGCATCGATTCTTATTATTAGTAGTATTGTTAAACTGTGCTGCGTTTGCATTCATCCGCGCGCGAATGTCTATTTTCAAGCGTTCTTCGTCGTCTTCTTTCATTTGTACTTCGAATCCAACGTCCGCCGTCTTTTCGTTCACTCGCACGTCGCCTCTCCGAATCGCTTTTTTGGCGGCTGTTTTGGTAGGAAATCGCTCGGGGAAAACGACCATGAGAATGTCCGCTATTCGCATCGGTTTTATTACTTCTTCTTCTTCTTCTTTTCCTTCCGTTGTCGTCGTCCTCCTTCTCTTCAGTTCTGCACTCATCATCATCATCTCGGAGCGAAGCACCGTTTTCGACGCGACGATTTTGTGCGTCGTCGTCGACGGAGTCGTCGTTTTCTTCGTCGACACCTTATTCGTCTCTTCTTCTCCCTTTTGTTGTTGTCGTCCCCGTCGTTTGGGGAAAGGACGTCGCATTTTTGTGGCGTTGTTCAAAGTCGTCGTCGTCGTCCCTTCTTTGGAAGAAGAGGAAGAAGAAAAAAGAGTCGTCGTCGTCGTCGTCGCAAAGCCTCCTCCTCCACCCAAAAAAAAAGCGGCGCAAAAGTTGGTTTTTGAGGAGGTCATTCAAATCCTCCTCGCGTCGTCGTCAAAGTCGTTTTGGTCGTCGTCGACGCACGCACTCAACAGTAGAGA